>OBII01000334.1_pt1 | contig 20299 bp, 22 predicted proteins | sample 2433771 | NCBI WGS metagenome assembly OBII01 (sample SAMEA2452127, study PRJEB22498) | human gut metagenome | biome: human feces; feature: human gut; material: feces | place: Australia | collected 2012
GTTGAAGGACAAAGGCATGCCCCTATATAATATAGGTAGGCTCTTGGAGAAGAATAACCTATCCGTCAGCCGTCGCTACGACTCCACTACAGAAGACATTGCTCGCCTTTTAGCCAAAGGCAACCAACTGATAGCCGTAATTGACAATACCCAATTACTGCATGACGTGGCAGAAGATACTACGCAGCCCAACCATGCCGTAGCCATCAGTTCCATTTCCATAGAGTCTGATGAAATAACGCTCTTCAACCCTTATACCGAAGAGGAACTCACCACCTATCCTCTTTCATCATTCCTAAAAGCCTGGGCACAATCCAACCATTACCTCGTCGTGGTAAACACCACCGACCGCTTCGTATACGAGCCATACCCCATCAGTCTTGATGATGTTTCTCTCGACGACGACCTCACCGAACTACAAGAGGCTATTGCCGAGAATGCTCACGAGATATGGGCAAAGGCACGTACCGACCAAGGCTGGACATACGGACCCGAGCGCAACGACCAAAAGAAAGAGACTCCCGACATGGTACCTTACTGCAATCTGCCCGAAAGCGAGAAACTATATGACCGAGAAATGGCAATGCAGACACTGAAGTTGGTGAAGAAGTTGGGATTTGAGATTGTAATAAGAAAAAAGTAAGAAAATATGAAGCAAATAGTGGTAAATCCGTCTGATACAATTCAAGTTTTCACAGGTCATTCAGAAGAGAATGAAGTCCATTCTTTTTCGTCTCATATTGCAGAATGTTTTTCAAAGTGTATTGATTCTTGTTCTCAGAGAATATTGGAATCTAATTGGTTGGATGGTGTTAACATAGTTATTGCTTTATTGGCTATCTTATTTGCTGTTTCGATATGTAAGCCTAAAGTAAAAGTCATGCTATTCCGCCATTTGAAAATCCAAGCGTTTTTGATATGGGTGTGTGGTGTGATTCTTTACATGGTAGGTTTCAATGAGCATGGCAGTGCAGCAAGTAATGTCGCTTTGTTGCTTCGTTCTAGTCTTTCCTCAATGGAGATGTTCGTGTCTCATTCCGACTTGATAGAAGTAAATGAGAAATTTCATGGTAATCCTACCTATATGGCATTGTTTGCATTAACCCATTTCTGTGCCGTTGCCATTAGTGCTATCTTCATTCTTCGTTTGTTTGGCTTCCGCTTGGTTTCGTGGGTGAAAGTGATGAAAGCGTATATATGTAGCTGGTTGCCATTGAATTGCAATTATTACGTCATGTTTGGTGTGAATTCCAATACGCTGATGCTCGCAAATAGTATCCACAAGAAAAGAAAGGAAGAGAAACAGCGTATTATATTCATCAACATGCCTGAAAAAGGGCATAGTCATGCAGCTACACGTTTTTCTTTCAGTCATTTCTTTCATTCCGACAGCAATGGAATTGATAAGTATCTGGAAGATATAGAAATGATGGGGGCATTGCTTTTCAATTCTTCTCGTTCTTTTGACAATCCTATTCTGAAACATAGTATAGATGATGTTTTCAAAGTATTCCAAGCCTTGGACTTCTCTTGGATAGTACGAATGCCATTGCAGAATTTGTTGCGGAATTCTGCTACAAGAAAAAACAAAAAATTCAATGGGAGTAAGGTTGAATTTTTCTTTTTGTCAGATGAAGAAAAGGATAACCTCATAGTAGTTACTGTGCTGCAAAAAATACAGAAGAAACAGATAGACTACAAAAACTTTTCTTTCAACTGCTATTGCCATGCAAGAAAAAGTCAGAACAATGCGGCTATGCTCAACGAAGGAGCTTTGGCATTCAAGGTGCATATCATTGACACAAGCAATTTGGCTGTATTAGATTTGAAACGAGATAATAGATTCCATCCAGTAAACTTTGTTGAAAAGGACACTAATACAGGCACTGTTAAATCAGCTTTTACAGGCATGGTTATAGGTTTCGGTGAAACGGGGCGTGATGCCTTCCGTTTCCTCTATGAGTTTAGTTCTTTCACAAAAGACAATCAAGGTAATCCAAGTGCAAAGAAGATACATGTTATTGACAAAGACATAGATGATTTGAAAGCAGAATTCCTTGAGGAAGCTCCAGTTCTAAAAAACAACTCGGAGATAGAATGGTGGAATGTTAAATCTACTCATTCGGCAGGATATTGGGACAAGTTAAAATCTGTAATTCAAGAGCTGAATTATATCGTGATTTCCGTGAAGGACGATGAGGAGGCTGTTGGCATTGCTACGTCCATTTTTGAGTATGCATACAGATATAGAAACAATTTAAATCGTTTCAAGATTTTTGTTCGCTTGCGTAATTCAATGCGCGAGGATTTCCTACGTAAGCATAAAGAGTTCTTTAATGTCATAGTCCCTTTTGGTTCCGTGATGGATGCTTTTTCCTATGAGACAATAAATAAAGATGTTCTTGAGAAAGCGGCAAAGCGGTTTAAGTATCGCTATGATATACTTTATGGAGCTAAGTTTGATGCCATAGAGAATGGCAACGAAGAGGAATATGCAGACGAAGCTTGGTTAAAGCGCAGAAAGGTCTATTTAGAAGAAACCGATGCAGTAAAGCGAAAGGAAAGTGAAATAAAAATTTGGTACCAAGAAGAGCAAGACCGTTCCAATGTATGGCATATTTATACAAAGATAGCCCTTGTCAATGAAGATGTTACACCAGAATCGCTTCAACTTGATTTCAACAAACAACTATTGCAAAATCTTAGTGATTGTGAGCATCTGCGATGGAATGCCAAGATGGAACTTCTTGGGTTTGAACCTGCAACAAGCGAGGATATAAAAAAGGAAGAGGAAAAATCGAAGGATAAGCAACGTGATCCATGGAGAAGTCTGAAACTACGCCGTCATGAATGTATTGTAGATTGTCAGACTTTGCATTTTAATCCCGTTCTTGCAAAAACCATCCCTTATGATGAGTCAGCTGTGAAGTTGAGTTTTGAAATGAGAGATGAGATTGGAACATACTAACATTTTTATAAAAATATTTTAAGTTAAAATGTTAGTGATGATGAATAATTCTATAGAAATATACCGCTCTCAGGACGGAAGCATACAGCTGAACGTGAAGCTGGAGAATGATACAGTGTGGCTGACTCAGAGCCAAATGGCGGAGTTGTTTGGAGTAGACAGAACTTCTATAGTTCGACATATTCGTAATATTTACAAGTCGGAAGAACTTGATCAAAATTCAACCTGTGCAAAAAATGCACAGGTTCGAACAGAGGGACATCGTAGTATTCTTCGTGAAATTCCTTATTACAACTTGGATATGATAATATCCGTTGGCTATAGGGTGAACAGTAAGAATGCGACCTCTTTCCGACGTTGGGCTACTTCTGTCCTCAAGCAATACATCATCAAGGGCTACGCCATCAACCAGCAGATAAAGCTTGACCGTTACAACGAACTGAAAGACGTAGTGCGCTTGATGTCTCGTACCGTGGGCTTACAGGAGAAGGTTACCTCTGAGGAATACGGAGAATCAGTAATATAGCATTCGTAAAGGGATATTTATGAGTATAAAAGACTAAAATATATAGCTTATGGAAGACAATATGTTTGCACGATCGTTTGAAGGTAGAAATTTCTTTGGGAAAGAGAGTAATAGTGAAGAAGAACCAATGTGGAATGCATTGGTTAGTAAAATTATAGATGGTGATGTTATTCCTGTTGTTGGACCTGAAATACTGACAAATGGCGAAATAATAAACAAGCAACTGCTTGATTTTATTTCAAAAAGTTTTAATGTCCAGTCAAACCCTCAGAGCTTTTCGGAATTAGTTTATGATGATACATATTTAAAAGCCAATATTATAGGCGGAAGAGATAGTATATATACATGGATTAACAGACTTTTTGCGCCAGATGTACCAAAGCAAAGAGCGTCAGACTTATTACATAAGTTGATAGAAAGTAGGTTATTTCCATTCATTATCACAACATCATTTACCCCCATTGTAGAGCAGGTAATGCGTGATGTATGGGGAAAAGATTTAAGGGTTCTGAAATTTAACAATAACCCTAGCGAAAACGATGATATTGCCAATGAATCAGATTTATACAAACCTTCTGTGTATTATATGTTTGGTCAAGTTGGCGATACAAGGGCACACAGCTATGTGGTAACAGACCAAGATATGCTTGAATTTTGTTCTTCTTGGTTGACAGAAGGTTCACGTCCCAAAAAGTTAATTGATTTTTTAAAGGGTAAGTTCCTCTTGATGTTAGGCATAGACTATAGCGATTGGCTATTCCGTTTTGTATGGTATTCAATCAGAAAAGAACGGAAAATTACGGATAACAATAGCGATATGATAGCTACTAATAAATTAGAAGAATCATTTATCCATTTCATGATGAGAAATAAAACTTACATGAAAGGGAACCCTAATGAGGTTGTTGACCAGATTGTCAATCGCATAAACCTACTGTATGAACAAAAACCGAAGTTAAAGGACATAATACAGAAGCGAATACTAACAAAATTCTCATATCCAGAAGAAAAAACTGATGTATTTATCAGTTACTCCAGAAGCGACTCTGCATTTGTGGAATTGCTATATGATGAATTGACAAGGCGAAATTTGAATGTGTGGTATGACAAGTACAATCTGACGGATGGCGGAAAGTTTATGGAAGAAATTAAAAGAGCCATAAGAACAGCTAAATATTTTATTCCCGTTCTTTCACAAAACATAGAGAAAGAAAAAGATGATGTTCATGTATATCGAAATGAGTGGGATATAGCTTGTGGTGTTGGTATCGGTCGAACATATATTATTCCTGTTGCCGAGAAAGATTTTGATTTTTACAATGCCCACTTGCCCGAAAAGATTCAAGCACATAATGCTATCATCTACGTTTCTGAAACAGATATACCAACCATAGTCGATAAGATTATAAATAAAATAGAATCTAAACAGTAAGGATATGTTAGACAAAAAGCACAACCCTTGGTTAGGATTGGAATCATACCAAGAAAACCAAATAATATATGGTCGTAATGAAGAGATTGAAGATCTTTCTCAGCGTGTCCTTAATGATATTGATACAATAGTATACGGTAAGTCTGGTATAGGTAAGACTTCCATCATTAATGCTGGAGTTTTGCCTATAGTTAGAGAGAACGGATTTATTCCTGTTGTCTTACGACTTGACCATAGCAACAACAAAAGTTATATTAGCCAGATAAAAGAAGCTATTGGCAAGGACGTTGAAATTATAGAGACCGCATCGGCAAAGAATGTGGATAAAGAGCTGCTTTGGGAATTCTTTCATAGACATAAGTTTCTTGTTGATGGAAAAAGGGTAAAACTGATTCTTGTATTCGATCAGTTCGAAGAAATGTTCACGATACAGCAAACTGCTGTTGTGAGAACTGATTTCTTTAATGAATTCGCTGATGTTCTCAATAATGCAATGCCAAAGGAGCTTGCGTTCTGTTCGGATGATTTAAAGACAGAAGACCCAGTTCCGTCTGACATTCAAGTAGAAGGTTTTGCCAGTATGAGCAATATCTTCGACAACATCAACGATGGAGGTGTTTGCCCAGAAACGCGATACGTAAACGACAACAATATCCATTTCATTTTTATCTTAAGAGAAGACTTCCTTTCGGAATTTGAATTTTATACAACAAAGATTCCCTCTCTGAAACTTCATCGTTTTGCTTTGCGACCACTAAATGAAGAGCAAGCTGCAGAAATAATAACTAAACCACGACCAGGCTTTATTTCCATCGATGTCGCACATTTAATAATAGAAACTATTACAGGTAGAAGTGATTTCTCTTTGGGCAATGAACCTGAAATAGAGGTTGATGCTGCGGTGCTATCTCTGTTTCTAAGTAGAATATATCAGAAATTAGGTGATAATGACGATGTCATATCAGCGCAAATCATTAAGCAATTTGGAGCAAATATCATCAAGGATTTTTATTTAGAATCAATAGAAAGTTTGACTGATGCGGAAATTTACTTGTTAGAAGATAAATTGCTGACCTCAAATAATCACCGAAATAATATTTCCTATTCTGATTTTTGTAGATGTATAGACAAGAATAAGATTGATAGCCTTATTCATAACAAAAAACTACTGCGTACATTTAATTATGGAAATGACATTCGTGTAGAATTTATACACGATATTCTATGTCCAATTATAAAAGAAATCAAGGACGATAGATTAGCAAAAAAGATGTCAATCCAAGAAAAGAACAAAAAGAAACTATATAAAAGTATAATATATACATTGTTATTTTCTCTATTTCTCACATTATGGATATATCCATACTTTTCCAGTTCAAATATCAATATACAACTTATAGAAGCAAATACAATAAGTAATGAGGAATATTGGAAAGCATGTGTCACTTTGATTGATGGAAATGACACAATTGCTATTGACACAATAGACAAAGGGAGACCTTCTACTACATTTTCTGTATATAATTATAGAAAAAAACATGTGTTTATTTGTAATATAGATCCTCTAATTGGTAATATTAAAATGACACAAGAACAAGTAAGTACACAAAAAACACTGAATTATATTCAAATAGACAAGATAAATCCAGAAGCATTCATAAAAGGTAATGTGAGAGTTGCTACTGGCTCTATCCAACCTGTAATTGGTGCTATAGTTATTTGGGGTAATCAAGTTACAAAAACTGATAGTAAAGGTAATTTTTCTTTCAACAAGCCTAATGATTATAGTATAACAAGCACTAAAGATTCTACGATAAAAATAATAAAAAATGGATATGAAATATATGAAGATAAACTTCATACAAAAAGTGAAAAGTATAAATTACGATTAAAAAGCCCAAATGAGTTTTACGATAAGTGTAATTTTTTTGAGTCTAAATATTCATCTGCAACAATCAAGGAAAATATTATAGGACAATATATTTTCAACAATAAGGTTGTAAAGGATAAAATTGAATTGTTTGTATACAAAGATGTAGACAAAGGCAACGATGCTATCAGAGGCTTCTACTATTATAAAAACAACAGGGTAGAAGAATCAAAAGACAAACATTCACTTTACATATTATTCGAGGGCTATTTGAGTAAAACAGGTGACTTTGTTGTGAATTCTACAGATGATGCATGGAATACAAGAACTTTGTCAGGGAAAATCATAAACAATAAAATAATTAAGGGACAAGTTCATGCCAATAATTTTAACTACACATTTGAATATATTGCTGATAAACCATTTGTATTTATAAAATAAAGACACAAGCAAAAGCTACAATCGTACTATTTGATAGTAATAAAATACAACCAAAAATTCATGTCAGCCAAACCATACGACATTTTCATCAGTTACCGTCGCAATGGTGGTTACGAAACAGCACGACATATATATGACCTGCTTAAGCGAGACGGATATTCCGTCAGTTTTGATCAGGACAATCTTATGAATGGAAACTTTGATAAGGCACTGCTTGACAGAATTGCCAAGTGTAAGGACTTTATCCTAATATGTGATGCCGATGTGTTCCGCAGAACCATCGAGGAACAAGGTGACAAGGAGCATGACTGGCTTTTTGTGGAACTTGCTGAGGCTCTAAAACTTGACAAGAACGTTATTCCTATTATGTTGCGTGGCTTTACAGAGTTTCCTGAAGGACTGCCCGATGAGATAAAGGATGTAGATACAAAAATGGTCCACAATATGATACGGCATACTTTGATGCCTTCTACGAGCGACTGAAGCAATTCTTCGTAGAGGCTTCGGCCGATGACAATATTGTTATCAAGGAAACATCAGAAAAGATGAAAATAAGCCTACTATTGGAACACGGTTGGCATTGCTACAACCAAGGAAAATATAACAAGGCTATGGACTACTTCCTTGAAGCTGCCGACATGGGGTCGGCAAATGCCATTAATGCCATAGCTCTGTATTACTTCGAAGGACATGGATATGAACGCAATCTACAGAAAGCTGCTCAATGGTTCCGATATGCTGCAGAGATGGGGTATGCCAGTGCCCAACGTAACCTTGCCGACTGTCTTCTGAAAGGGTTGGGGGTGACACCCAATAAGCAAGAAGCTTTTGCATGGTATATGCGAGGAGCTGAAAAGGGCAATAGTAAGTCGCAATATATGGTGGGCGAATGTTATGCCAACGGATGGGGCGTGGAAATCGACCAAGCTAAAGCCCAAGAATGGTATGAAAAAGCTTTCTATCAAGGATACGAGCCTGCAATAGGAAAGTTGGAAACGAAAGAGTGAAAACCTTCTTTCCTGATGATAGGTTTGCCATCAACTTCCTCTCTATACATATAGAAATCAATAAAAAGCGAACTATGAACAAAAACAATTACACACCACATCCTATCGACACGAAGGATGTGGCATTGCCAGAAGAACTGAGTGCTTTGGCAGAGGACATAGCCAAGAATGTGCATGAGGTATGGTCGGCAGGACGTATGAAAGATGGTTGGACGTATGGAGAGGAGCGCAACGATACAGAGAAGAAACATCCGTGTCTTGTACCTTATGAAGAACTAAGTGAAGAGGAAAAGGAATACGACCGCAATACGTCTGTTGAAACGATTAAACTCATTTTGAAATTAGGGTTCAAGATTACAAGGGACTGACGTTGATAAGGCTATTACAGCAAAAGCGAGATTTGGAAATAAAGAAAACCAAATCTCGTTTTTTTTATTTTTGTTTGATAGATTTTGACGGCTTGCAACATCTCTATTATAAAACGATTAGAAGTTGCGCTCGACACGAATAAGAGTACTAAGATATGGCAAAGTCAGTATATGTGTGCGATCAAGATGCAGATGTGGCTATCAAGACTATGATGGCTGCTGTGGTTGGAACCGCTGTAATTCCGGCTCATGTGAATTGGGCTTTGACCGCTTCAGCAATGGGAGCAGGGGCAGTTGCAATAGGAAAGTGCTATGGCGTGCAGTTGACCAAAGATGAAGGTTGGAAGTTCGTCAAGCAGTTTGTACTCAGTGCAGGCATGTGGTTCCTTTCAATGAATGTCGGTTCAAAGATATTGTCAATGCTTATGGAGTCAACTGGATTTGGCTATGCCGTTGGTGCAGCTCTTGATGCTGCGACATCTGCTGCATTTGCCTGGGCTATCGGTTCAACGGCAAAGGCATATTTCAGGAACGAGTATCTCGGTAAATCAAAGCTTACGAAAGAAGAACTTGGCGAGATTTTCCGCACGGCATTCAGAGACCAAAAGAACAAGTAAGTAAAACTATAAAAACGAATACGCCATGTTTGAAATCTTTGAAAGATTAGGCGACCTGTTCTCTAATGGAGATGGTAGCCATTACGATACAAGTGGACATGAGAGTGTTGTTGATGGATTTGATGGTTCTACGCTTGATCTGTCCCAATATACTCCTGATGATATTGAGGATGCTGTGCGAAACGCATTGGGAACAGGCGATGAGTTGCACGATACCAGTCACGGATATGACATTTCGTTTGGTGCAGCACCTGATGTTGATGCTCGTAATTTAGCCAAATCAGCATTGATAACGCAGCTCAACACTAATCATATTTACACAACAAATCTATGTACAGACAACTTGTGGGGAGGACTGGATTCTTACTCGGGAGACAAGGTGTATGATGCCATCAACGATGCTCGCGACCATGGACGAATCAGCGACTCTGTATACAAAGATTTGATAAAGCTACTGAAGAAAGCATGTCACACACAGTAATCTATATATATTATGAGTAGAATTTATGATATGATAAAAGGACTGCTACCCAAGAAGGTTTCAGCCAATAGTGGTAATTCTGATGAACTACCCAAACGTTCGGAAGAAGAATTGGAGACGATATGCGAAAGCAAATCGTTGCTTCAAAAAACGCAAGACAGTATTAGGGAAATATGCTTGCTATGCATGGAACCATTTATGTGAAGACAATGAAAATCAAATATACGACAATCAGCAAGACTGGTAGGCGAAGCAATAATGAAGATTGCTTTAACGTCCTGGAAATACCAGAACACAATCGCTTTATGGGCATAGTATGTGACGGCATGGGCGGTCATTCTTTTGGCGAGGTGGCAAGTGAGGTCGTCTGCGATGCCATTTCAAAATACTGGCAGGATAATACAGACACTCCAGACAGTGACCAAAAAGTTGTTATGGCTTGCAAAAAGGCTTGTAATGCCATCAACCAGAAATCCTACGACCTCAGCCATGCAGAGATGGGTACTACGATGGTTATGGCCAGCATTGAAGGTGACAAGGCGACAATAGCCCATGTGGGCGACAGCCGTTGCTACCTGCAAAGGCAAGGTGAGGGATTACTTTACCGAACCGAAGATCATGTGCGTATCGACTTTGGATGGGAAGTGGTGTCACGCTGTTTCTTCAGCTACCGTCCAGAAGTCGCTGTTCCCGACATTAGGCAGTTCACCATTCAGAAAGGAGACAGGATATTACTCTGTTCTGATGGTTTGTACAAGAGCATGGCACCCGACATTCTACAAGCAAGGATGTTGGACGACAAGCCCTTGGAAGATATACTCGATGTATTTGACTTTCTCTGTCAAAAACAAGGTGATGACAACTATACGGCAATATTGATTGAAATAGAATAAAAGAGAGACAAGATGAGAAAGACACTATTAGAAATTGATTTGGCTATCTGTTCATTGTGGACTATAGCCGCATTGGGAAGCAGAATAGCATGGGTCGATACCCCTGCGACATGGATTGTAATGTTACTTATTATGTCACGTCTGCTGCTCTCGTTCACGCTTTATCATAGGGAAAAGAAATCATGGATTCCAGGACAGCTGTTCATGGGATTGACAGTCTTTGCTATCAGTACAGAACTTGACATAAAACTTAGTGAGCTCGCCTCAAAAGTATTTCCATTGTTGAACCTTGACTTTAACCGATGGTGGTATGTAGGGCTTACTTTAGCTGTGGCTACATGGTTGTGGGTAGTTCCTTTGGTGGTCTTTTTCGTCAATATCTTCCGTAAGGGTTGTCTTACAGACACCTTGACATGGACAGACACACTTGGCAAACTGCTTTGGACGGATAAAACCGCAAGGACATCATTTCATATACTCCAGGAACAATAGTTTGTGACTCCTTAATCATGTTAAAATGGTGTCAGTTGAAATCACTTAGCTATGCACACAGTGCGACCACAAATGATTCCGCTGTCTATAACATTCAGGTGACGCTTGCGAGAGAAAACATGCCCAAGCCAAAGGAGGCAGAAATGCTTGTGCAAAAAATCTCATGTTTTCTGAGGAACTTTCTTCCAACGAACTAAAGCAAGCCATTGAAAATATCCGTAGGATAAAGAGTGTGGATGAAGTGGCAAGAATAGAAATTAAATAACAAAAATGAACAACATGAAAACTACTACAATATTCAAAATGTCGGTATTGTTTCTGTTTGTCCTTTCCGTAGTATCCTGTAAAGGAAATAAAGGCGGATTGGATAATCAGGAATCCGATACTGTGATGGTTGCTAAAGATAGCATTCCATTTGTCTTGAAACATCTGGATGTTGACAAGAAAAAAGTGATGGCATACGTTACCTGTTCAGAACATACGGTTGACTCCTTGCTATCCATCGCAGATACAGTGTATAGCAAAACTTACAGCTATAGTTTGGAAGATTTGGGCATGGACAATAAAGAGTATAACAAGTGGATTACAAAAGACTACAAAGACTCCATTTCTATCGTAATTGCCCTGTTCGATTCATACGCAAGTATGGTCAATTCGGGTATGGATGAAGCCAGCGCATCCTTTGTTTGGCATGAGGTGGCACGACAGCAGATGAAACACTTCTATGTAGAAACTGGTGGTGAATGGCAAGAACCAGACAGTTACGAAAAGCTATTTCATGTGATTGATGGAGTCATGAGATCATACGATGGTGGCGGCCAAGCAGATATAAATATGGTAGCCTGGCGTTCTGTTATGCTTATTGACTATCGACTGATAGAAGCATACAAACAACTGGTAGGCCTGTGTACTGACAGGGCAATGGTCAAACTCATACATGATGACTATATGTACACGCTAACCACCTATCGAGCACATAGTGAAGCCATTGAAGAATGCTACTCAGACCTACCTCGGGAGCAAGGTGAGCTGTTTAAATGGCTGCTAAGTAGCAAACTTGAAAATGTCAATCTGCTCATCAAAAACTACAAGAGAGGAAAGATAGGAAGTAATGCTGTCAAGAAGAACTTGCAGGAACATCTGTGTCTTGCAAACAAAAGGCTGGTAAAACTGACCAAAGATTTTCTTGATAGAAAAAGAGATGATTTTCGATGATGTCAAGTCAATGAAGTGATAGATTAGAGGTTACTTTTCTCTCCCTATCATCATAAATAAGACAAAAGGAAAGACTATGTTAGTGATACATCCGACAGATAGAACGACCGAAATGCTTTCAATCCTTTATGAAGGGTTGGGAGCACGAGTGATAGAATCATGTAGCTCCAACAAAGAGATGGGACACCTGCTTCACCATACGTCGCCAAGTGAGCGTATCATGCTGCTTGGTCACGGTTCGAACAAAGGCTTGTACTTCCGTATGAATGATGAGGAGGAAGACTTTGACGGTATTATCGTAGGGCATCCGCAAGCCTTTTATCTTCGCAAACATTGTGGAGGTATCATCGGTATATGGTGTCATGCTATGGAATTTGCCAAGAAGGAAGGGCTACATGGTTTGTTCTCTGGTATGATCATATCTGAGATGAGTGAAGCAGAAGAGTATGGTGTGGTTACTGATAAGGATAGCATGGACAAGACAAACCGTCTCATGTTTACACAACTCAGAAGGCTTCTAGACAACGGTACGCCACTGCATGAGATACCAGAACGTTTGAAGGCATTGGACACCACGCAAAGTGACTTGTCACGGTTCAACTATGAGAAGTTTTATTATGTGTAACCAAAATGAGGACTATGAATACAAAAAACATTATCAGACTGATGCCGTGTATCAGAGTGTGGCCTCGCATATTGTGGAAGGGTGCATGCGGATGATTGAACAGTGGAGGGATAATCCACCGACTCACAAGGTGTGAAGATTGCAGGATAACAAAATCTTTCAGTCCCTTTCATCAGACTATGATGGCTATCATACAATGATGAAAGGGATTTTCAGTCAAACAAAAGAATGATGATAGAAGATGCTTGTTTTACCCATCTTTCTTTTATAAAAAGATTCTGCAGTTTGGATTTAATGTTGTAGATTTGCGGTGTTAAAATGTATGGAGGATTATTTATGAATACAAGAACTATAGACAATAACACATATAATAGTATTGTCAGATATGCTCAACAGAACAATATCAGTGTGTCTGAAGCTGTTGTAACAGGATTGAATTCTTTTCTGGAGAAATTCAAGGAAAAGGTTTCTGCGAAAGAAAAATACTATATATCCCCTGAAGTGAAAGCTTTGGAGGTTGGATTTGAATGTCCTCAAGATTTGTCAGAAGACTACAGAAAAGAATATCATGACTCGTTAACAGGCAAGTATTTATGAAATTGTTTTTAGATACAAACGTTCTGATAGACTTTATATTGGAAAGGCCTTTGTTCTATTAACCTGCAGCCATGATTGTTTCATATGCTGCAGAACGAAAGATTGAGGTTTGCGTTTCTGCGTTGTCTGTAGTAACAGCTAATTTCATTTGTGTTGAGCGTTGCAAGATGCCTTTGGACGTATATAGACGTAAAATGAATTTTTTGCGGAACTTTATCGAAATATGTTCCGTTGATTCTTCTGATATTTATAGTTCTTACGATTCTAATTGGAAGGACTTTGAGGATGGGGTACAGTACTTTTCAGCAACAAGGGCTGAGGTCGATTATCTTGTTACAAGAAATATAAAGGATTTTGAAGAATGTGGTTTAAGGGTAATTACCGTTGATGAGGCATGTGATTTAATATAGTTCTGTTGTATGAATTTTCTCCTCGCTCACCGTCTCTCTCAATCTGAAATCAAACAATTGTGCGCCTTAACCCAAGGCGAACATAACGACAATCTTAAAGAGAAACTCTACCAATTGACATTGGATGCCGACCGCCGTGTGGCTGTCAATGCGCTTTGGACGTTCACTCATTTCGTGGCGGCAGACAACGAGTGGCTTTACGACAAGCACGACCAGCTTATAGACCGCTGTCTTAAGGAGCATGACACCACGAAGCTCCGGCTTATCCTCAGCATTCTTCTTCGCCAACCATTCCATGAAGAAACCGTCCGCACCGACTTTATTGACTTTTGCCTTGCGCGTCTCACCGACGCCCGAGCACCGTATGCAATAAGGGCGCAGTGCCTCAAGCTTGCCTACGAGCAGATGCGCCACTGGCTCGAATTGCTTGATGAACTGCGCCAAACACTTGAAATGATCAGCTGCGAACCGCTTTCGCCTGGGCTGCGTTCAGCATGGCGGCAGGTGATGCGGAAATTGTAGTTTCCAATCGGCTGCATAAAAGTTATTTTATCTTTGCCTGATTTGTGATAGTAATACTTGAGGCTATAAAGAATTGAAGAAGAGTCTTTCAAGTCGAAGTCTTAGTATAATTCATGTTCTTCCATGTTATTAATGTTTTAGTCCAAAAATGTTTTATATAAAAAATCCGCAAGTGACTGATATTCAGTTACTTGCGTATTTTAAAAGCAGAGAGAGAGGGATTCGACCCCCCAGTGCCTCTCAGCACGGCGGTTTTCAAGACAAAGAAGATTATTGTAAAATAGCCTCATGAGTACAGAGATCAAAAACGAAGAGGTAGAGTGCATCTGTGGACATAATGGTGATGGCAAATGCCATTGCTGCGAATGCGAGCATCAAGAATGCTCTCACGAAGTGTACGAGGAGATTGGTATGGATGAATATATCAACCAATTGGATGATTGGGATTAAACGGTATAAACAACATGTCAGAAATCAAAGAAGTATATGTCATTGAGTGGATGTAACTTTAAAAAAACATAATTTGGAGAAAAACAAATTGCAAAAAAGATAGACATACCACCATTAAAGGTGGTAAGTTACCACCTTTAATGGTGGTATATAAAACATCGAATAATATGACATTAGAAAAAATCTATAACAAATGGCTATCCATTCAACCACTGTCTGAAGCAGATCAGAACAAACTCTGTATGAGGTTTACTGTTGAGTACAACTACAACAGTAATCATCTTGAAGGTAATACCTTGACCTATGGTCAGACAGAGCTTTTGCTTCTTTTTGGCAAGGTAAGTGGTGAAGGACATTTGAAAGACTTCAACGACATGAAAGCCAGTGAGGTGTCTGTAAAAATAATGAAAGAAGAAGCGGCAAATAAAAAAGATCCACTAACACAAAATTTCATCAGAACACTTCATCATACTTTGCTTCGTGAGGACTATACCGAGTATCGCACATTACCCAATGGTGTGCAGACAAGTTTTGTTATCCATGCAGGACAATACAAAACTCGTCCTAACAGTGTAATAACCCGATATGGCGACCGATTCGAGTATGCATCACCAGAGGAGACTCCTGCCCTCATGTCTGACCTTGTAGACTGGTATAATGAAGAGGAACGGAAAGGAGAATTGTCTCCAGTAGAACTTGCTGCCTTGTTCCATTACCGCTATATACGCATCCATCCATTCGAGGATGGTAATGGACGAATAGCTCGTTTAATGGTGAACTATATTCTTTCCAGACATGGATGGCCGATGATAGTGGTACGAAGCCGAAAAAAACAAGAGTATTTGGAGGCTTTGCACCAAACTGATATGGTGGTAGGCGCGATTCCTTCCGTAGGAGCACATGCCAATATCAAGCAGATAACCATCTTCCTGAAATACTTTGAGGAATTGGTTGCTAAGGAAATTCAAACAGACATTGACTTTGTAACTCGCAAGGATGAAGACCTTTGGTGGTACGATGGCGAGATTATTACAACAAGAAGCAAGAACATAGCACGCATCCTACGGTTGATGCGAGAAAACCCCAGTATCACTTATGCAGAATTGACAAGCTTGTTAGGCATCAATACGTCTGCTGTTCAGAAACTTGTAAAGCGCATGGTTGACAATGGCTACATAGCACGTCATGAAAATGGTGCTTGGCGAGTTATTGCGACTTCCGTTGTGTGAATACTATTGAAGTAGAAAATCGGGAATAGATGATTTGCCTTTTAGTGGTATAATCATCTATTCACGCGAGTTCGAGATAATATTCTAAAAAGTAAAGAGCAGAAAAACATCCAACCTACAAAGGGTGGCCATAAAATGGTCACCTGTCAAAATTATGTAAGTTTATTTTATTGCCAAATTACAAGTTGCCTGTCAGATGGGGGAATCTCATAGTCAAAGTTGACATGAGGTTTGGTAGAAAAGAAGCAATACGCCCCCATTACAGCCAAAATATTCATAATGAAATCATGCAAACTCCGATGACGAGTATGTACAATTTGAGCTTTTTAATAATCAATGAATTAGCAAAGGGTAAAACGAACTATTTTAGCTCGTTTTACCCTATTTTTTACGCAATCCTTATCCCGACTCGCGTTAATAACAAATATCACATGGTCTTCGGCCTTTCTTCTTTGCCTTATAAAGTGGTATCTCTTTTATTTTATGACCTCTGATTGTATAACAATCTTTCGTTGAATGATAGCAATTCTCATGAGGAGTTATATAAACTCTGGGGTGACAATGCAGCGAATATTGCAAAATTTCAAGGCTATGCGCTCTGCCCTCCGACAATGCGCACGAGCCTACCAAGAACACCTTCGATAATGCTTCTGCCGTGTCACGAGATTGCCGAAGTAAGGCGCTTGCCACCGCCCCCACATCAAAAAACTGCTCCTGTAGTCCACCTCTCCCACTCCTCCACACCTAAGCGCACGAAAAAGCCGCCATGCGCATAGCCAAAGAGCCATGCGCACGGCGGCTAGAAATGAAAGACTTTAATCACCTACATATTTACCGTCTTTACACCATTCTTAATAGAAATTCCTTTATAATTTTCACTTACTTGACGACCTGATATGTCGTAGCGAGGAGCATTGTAAGCGTTCGTAGTATCTACTGTGCTCTGAATAACATCTGTAGATAATTGCTTAATAGACAACACATACACCTTAGTCTCGTAAGGTTTGAGTGTGCCTACGTTCAATGTGTTTTCTACATCAGCCTTCGTTTTTGACCATAGTTCACTGCAAGTATAGACGGTATTTTCTTGAAGATAAAGGTCGGTAAGCTTGAGTGCAGGAATCTCTACATCCGAGCCACCACGATTAGTAACCGAAACAGCCATACGGCCATTTACCAAGTCTTTCACGTAAATGTCGTAACCATTATTAGAGTAGTTCTCTTTTCCTGTTGAAAGGGCCTCCATATATTCTGCCTGTTGTCCGAGCGCGTCTTGGTTAATCGCAAGGATTTCAGTATTAGTCAACGTTTCGACATCGGCTTCGGTAATCAATGGATTAGGCATTGTTTGACCACTATTGGCCTCGCCTTTAGGAGTTTCACGAAGATCGCAAGTCAGAGCCAAGGGGCTTGCAAACATACACCACAACGACATTTGTGAGCGAGCCTGTGCATCGTTTAAGCCGGTGATTTTACCACCATTTTGCTGATGGCCTGCTGTATTATTGCTCGGTCCGCCCAATCCATGAAGACCGATACACATCATGTCGAGGTCGTTGAAACGGTTCACACCAGCATACATCCACAAGCGGCGAACTTCATCCGCACCACCAATTACGCCTGGGCGTGAGTTGTTACCCACCCAGTCTTCGCGAGCATCACTCGTAGCACGCCAGCTTGAGCCACCAACTTCAGCGCCCCAAGTCCAAGGCTGTGTTTTACCCCACTCACAAATATTGAATACGAATGGGATGTTGCCCTTTGCCTTGCGTTCTTTGTTGAGTTCAGCAATGACCTTACCCATCTGTGAATAGCTCACCTGGGTGCTTGCCTCGCGGTTGCAATAGTCATACTTCAGCATATCTACGCCCCATGAATCGAACAAAGCAATGTGTTGTGCTTCATGACCATAAGACCCTGGCTGATAATTTTCACAAGTCATAGAACCTGCATCACTATAGATGCCCAGTTTCATCTTGCTATTGATTTTCTTCAAAGCAGCCTTCAGTCCACTAATACCCTCGGGGAATTTTGCAGTATCGTAAGTCAAATCATTTTTATCAGAAGTCTGCTTAGCCCATGCGTCATCTAATACAATGGTATTAAAGCCTGCGTCAATCAAGCCATACTTTTGCATACCCTTAGCAATCTCCACCATCTTATCGTGGCTAATGGCACGCGCAAACCAGTTCCAAGTAAGCCAACTCATCATAGGAGTGGGCGACTGCATGTGGCTATCCACAATGAGGCGAACCTTGGTCAAAGCCTCGTCTTCGTCATCGGCGCCCTTGGTTTTAACAATGTAAGTGTATTCACCCTCGGTAGTGGGAGCTGTACCCGATACGTACTTGTATTTGTTACCCACATTTACGCGGTCGTCCTTCAGTTCCAAGGTGGAAAGATTGGCATCAAATTCAACACCAGTTACAGTTTCTCCCTCGTTGGGCACCAACTTGTGAATATAGGGAGCATCAGGGAGCGCATACATCAATGTGGCGCAAGGCATTGACCCTGCTGATGGGTCAACAAATTGCCAAGCAGAGTTGCGGTCGTTAGCATTGTAAAGGTTTAACACACAATTGTTGGCAACGCCGCCTGTAAAGTTCCACGATGCGGAACTTGCTTGAGGCTCTGCAATTTCGCCTGGAATGATGGCAACTGTTTCGTCTGAAAGATAGTAAAGTTGCCAAGTATTGGCTGTTGTTTGATCGGTAGTGTATTTTACATTACTCTTTGCCGTTTCGGTGGTGTTACCACCATTGTTAGTTGCTGTGTAGTAAATGTAGCACTTGGCTGATTGATCGTAGATGTAATACTTACCAAGCTCGCTTGATTCTACAAAGAGAAACTTATCAGCCTCGCCACGCTTTGTGGTGTGGTGAATGTTGTCACCAATTTTCTTGATAAATGCCTCGGGCATATGCAAGAAGTAGGGATATTTCTTCTCAGCGTCAACACTTGTTGTTGGTGTGAAATACTGTACAAACTTCACGTCGACCTGATAGTTTACATTATCAATGGTTACCTTTGCCAAGCTTCCACCACCTACGCTAACTTTTACGTCGTTAAGTTGGAGTTCACCTTCCACCGTAATTGTTTGATTACCTTGAGCATTCAATCCCTTGAAATCTTGCCCATTGATAGTTACCGTAGCTGTACTGGGCATACCATCGCTAAAGAGGATGTATTCGTGTTTTACACCAACTTCTTTAAGGAGCCATCTTGAGCCATTATCTTGTGCACCATTGTCCTTATAAATGCCAAGCGTAACCGTTCCATCTTCAGGGTTAGAAGTTCCAACGCCACAATACCAATTCAAGTATTTAGCTGCCACGCCTGTGGTATTGTAAGGCTGGAATTGATAGTAACCATTATTGACTTCTGTAATTTTGTAAATGGCACTTTCTTGCTTATCATCGGTCATTGACACAAAACCTACTTGATTAGAGTAACCATCTTGCGTTGTATAACTTACCCACTTACCAGCAGTCACGTTGTAAATGTAGTAAGAGTCTGCCTTATCACTTTCGTAGAAGGCAAACTGTGCATAATTTTTTGGATTTTTTGTAGGCGATGTCGTCGCGTTACAATAATAACCCTGTGCATTAGCCATGGTGTAGCAATGCTCTGGTTTTCCTACTGTGGGGAGCGTTGTGCTCACCGCAATACCTGCAAGGGCTGTCAATGCTGTAGTCAGCATACATACCACAAGTAACATTCTCTTCATATTCATTATATTAATGGTTCGTTAGATTTTAGGGTGGTTCTATAAATTCTGAGATTTATGGTACCCAATTCTGATGTGTGGTTTGCATGATCTTGAAAGCGTCTTTCTGATAATAAAATCAGTCACATAGCCCGCTATGCTCCTTCATTTACAATCAAAAATACACTCCCAATACCATATAAATCCCATCATCAGAATTTATAGCCCCCCCCCCCTTATATTTATCGGCTAGCTACATTATACCACTGACCGAAGAATCCCTTAATCGCAACAGAAGTCTGAGCCATAGCAGAGATATAGCAAGAAGGGTCTCTCCCTGCCAAAAGTAAAGTTAAGATTTTCTCAAATTGTGGTGTTAGATTTTATTAGTCATGCAAAAATATTATTTTTTAATTGATATGACAAAATGGGGGGGTATTTAAATTTCAT
>OBII01000335.1_pt1 | contig 20242 bp, 16 predicted proteins | sample 2433771 | NCBI WGS metagenome assembly OBII01 (sample SAMEA2452127, study PRJEB22498) | human gut metagenome | biome: human feces; feature: human gut; material: feces | place: Australia | collected 2012
GTAAACAACTTTAGTTTTAACATTTAAAACTGTCAACCAATTTCAGTACACGTCAGACCGTACAACGGCTGTCCGAAAAAATGATTACTTTTGCTCATGGTTGTTTTATTTGTTTAGGCGCATCAAAATAACCAAAAAGGGCTGACTCTAGCAAATGGAATCAGCCCTATTTTTTCGGAAGTCTCGAATTTTTATCGGACACCAATAATTTTTATTGCATCATGGTAGGAAATACCAAAAAAACGGCATTCACACAGCACTTTCCCCAAAATTTGTGAGGCAAGTGCAGTGTGAATGCCGCTTTTGTGTTAACACAGGGTGCAATGTGTGCGCGTTATTTCACACGCCCACTTTGACGCTCATGGTTGTGTTATTATTCGTCCATGTACTGCCAGAGGCCACCATTGTTGGCATTGTTTTGCTTTTGGCTCCACTGTGTGTCATCATTGTCATTCGTTTCGTCAGAAATCACAAAACTGGTGTTCATCAGCGCGTCTTCAGTAAAGAACTTTAAGCTGACAGATAGAGGGGTAATATAATTGCGTTTCATTGTCATAGTGTTGCTTATTTATGATTTATTTTACAATAAACTTTTTGCCATTCTTTACGTAAACGCCCTTTACGGCTTTAGCTACGCGGCGACCTGTGAGGTCATAAATGGCAGCATTGTTTTCGTTGTTCTCAACTACCCCATTCAACACTTGGTCAATGCCAGTGATTTCTTGGCCAAAGTTAAGAGCCAAGGATGCAGTGCTACTTGCAGGAGCCATGACGTAAACTTTGTTTGCTGCCAAAGTAGTGATGTTGGTGTTGGGCTTGTAAAAACCTGCTACGTCACCCTTTTTGCTGAAGATGCGTACTTGGTCGCTATTGGCAATGCTGTTCAAGTCGGTGGTAGTGAGCACACCCTTGAGGTCGTTGTTGATGGTAGTGGCTTCGCTATCGTCGGCCAAAGTGAAGGTGGCAGTGGTAACATCGCTGTTAGCAACGAGCAAGGCACCTGTGTTGGCTGGAATAACGCCATTAGTGAAAGCGGTAAGTTGAACGCTACCATTGTTCACTACACCAGCATAAGCCGTAACACCCTCGGGAGCTTTAGCAGCAAAGGGCAAGTAGTAGGTAGCATAGCTCTTGTCACCAAGGGTGTGGAGGGTAAGCTCGGGCAAGGTTTCTTCAAAGCGCAGGGCTGAACCTTGTGAGCTATTATCGGCGCCTGTCCAATAAGCTAACTTATGGTCGCGGCTATTCATTACCCAAGTGTCATGATCTTTCACGCGTACAATCACGGCATTGGTATTATCACTACCTGTGTATTGGCTGAGGGTAAAGGTGTCGAACTCACCTGAAGGTGTTGTTGTTGCAAGGTAAGGATAATTGGTTCCGCCTTCACTGGTTGCTGTTACGGCAGGAGTTACCAAGTGTTTGCCATCCTTAACGTAGAACGTAAAGCCATCGAAGGGGTTACCTTCAATGCGCCACAGGTATTTGTCATTGTCTAATTTCTTTTCAATCACACCTGATGCCTGGCCTAAGGCAATGTAATTTGTGGTGGCATCGTTGTAGTTGCAATTGTACAAGTAACCTTTATGTTCATTGCCTTGTTCTTTAGCAAATGAGAAGTAGTACCAATGGTTGCCTGTTTCAAAGGGCATGTCAATGGTTGCATCAACGTCGTAAGTACCTGATTGGGTAATTTGTCCTGAGGGGACGTTTTCGACGCTAGCAAATGAAGGAAGATTAGTGGGTGTGGGGAAAGTACAGCCTTTGAGACAGTTTTCAATGGTGTTGGTGAGTTTTAGTTGGCCATTGTACTTGATGTTATAAGTGATGGTTACAACATCGTTGAGGTCAACAGCGTGGAAACGTAGCTTGGCAACTTCACCTTCTGTACCCGATGCAGACCAAAAGCCAATGGTATGAACTGCATTGTTATTTACACCTCCTTGGTTGTAAACATATTGTGTGGTGTTGTTACCTGGAGTGCTAAGATAGAAGCAGTTGGGATATCCTTCGCCAGCAGTATGGAGTGTGTAATTACCTGCTGTGGTTGACATGATGTTGTTGCAGTTGTTGGGGTTAACACCCTTATCGGTCAAACTGCCAAAATAGTAGGTAGGAGCAACGTAGCTTGACAACTGAATGGTATTATCCTCGTTGACCGTAACCTTCCAAATGTACTTTTTGATGCTTTCGGAGTCATAGTTCTCATTTGTAGTAGCAGGAGCATCGGTGTAAGCGGTGTTGTTGCTTTTGTTAAAAAACAAAAGGTTACCATCGGCCTTCGTTTTGTTGGAGAAAACACGAATTACGTAGTAGCCCGTGGTGAGTGTTGTCGTCGGTGTTTCGCTGATACCAGCAGCCCACCCCGTCAGTGCACAAGTTAATAGGCACAAAAGAGTAAGGAATTTTTTCATGTCCCTAAGAGTTTATAAAGTTTGTAATGTTTATTGCTAAGTCGCATCTAAGTGCTTGCAAATAAAGCCTTTTAGAAGCGACAAAATTAGTGATAATGTATTAAATGTAATTGGGGGGTATTAATAAAGGTTAATAATATACATTTTGATGATAAATTATAAATAAATGTGCAAAAAAGAACGGGTGGACGATGTTAGTTCGTCCACCCGTAGTGTAAGTTATGTTAGGTGTAATTTAGTGAAGTAGTTAAGTAAGTAGGTATTTAAAATTATTGCTGTCCGTTAAAATGTGTACCTTTGTTCATAGTTACTGGAATTATATTTTGCTAAATCCGAAACTTCAGTACTATTATTCTACCAACAAAAAAAGGGAGAGTTACTTCTTTTAGGAGTAACTCTCTCTTCAGTGGTGCCACCAGGAATCGAACCGGGGACACAAGGATTTTCAGTCCTTTGCTCTACCAACTGAGCTATGGCACCAAAATGTGCAAATCTTATTAAAAGAGGTGGTGCCACCAGGAATCGAACCGGGGACACAAGGATTTTCAGTCCTTTGCTCTACCAACTGAGCTATGGCACCTTGCTGATTTGCGAGTGCAAAGGTATGCTTTTTATTCTGTTCTGCCAAATGAATATCTAAATATTTTTGAGAAGAACGCATTTTTTGTGCAAATCAGTGGTTATTTTGCTAAAAATGCACAACTTTGTAATCAACCTTAGTCCTTAAAGTCGTAATCGGAAAGGATAAAAACGCGAACGAATGACACAAAACGCAAGTTCAATACCTACCATTAGCATCAATGAGGCGCTGCATGGTGCTGCACAATACTTTGGCAACGAGATGATGCTTATGGACGATATTAGTTGGAACGAATTGGTACAGACGCCTACACAGATAGGTTTCTTGTTTATAGCACTTTGCACCGAGGGCGAGGCATCGTTTTCGGTGAATGGTAATGTGCAGTATATGAAGAAAGGCGATTTGTTAATATCGTTTGGCAATCAAGTGTTTGACGAGCAACACATTGACGAAAATTTTCATGGCAAGGCTGTTTTGATGTCTCGCACTTTTGCACAGAACTGTATTGTCGGGTTGAATAAGATGTGGCCCTACTTGATTTATTTGATGGAGCACCCCGTGTTGGAACTTTCTGCTGAGGAACAATCGTGGATAATAGATTGTTATCACCTTATCAATCGTCGTCTCAACAAGCGGTCGGGGCGTTATATGCGTGAGGCTACGGAATCGTTGGTACGTGCTTTCTATTTTGAGATATGTAATCTGCTTGATGCACGTGTGCAGCCTGCGTCGCAGTCGCAGACGCAAACGAGGGCTTACACTATCTTCGACCAGTTTATACGTCTTGTTTCGGCTCATTATAAGAACGAGCGTAGCGTAGAGTGGTATAGCAGTGAAATGTGTCTTACGCCCAAACACCTATCGGAGGTGGTCAAGCAGGTGAGCGGTCGTACCGCAGGACAATGGATTACGACACTTGTTATCATTGAGATAAAGTCAATGCTTACCAATACGTCGCTATCGATAAAGGAGATAACGGACGAGATGAACTTTCCCAATCAAAGTTTCTTAGGTAAGTATTTCAAAAATGTGGAAGGTATTTCGCCTACTGACTTTAGACGAAATATGCCACGTTGATAGGGGAAGGAGTCGTAATGAATAGCGTGGGTAAACTGCTATTTGTCGAATAGAACAAGAATAAACATTAACGAAAAAAATTAATTATTCCATTAATTTTTTCGTTAATTTTTTTATTAATGTTCATTCATGTTTAGTTTTCAAATTGCAGTTTGTCGAACCTACCTCATGTATTAGATGCTTTGAAATATTCGGAGTGTGTTTTGAAGCAATATCTCTTCTACCTCTTCAATTGGACGTTCGTACACTTCGGCTAATTTGGCGATGACGAGTGGTACGTAAGAAGGCTCGTTGCGTGTGCCGCGATAAGGGGTAGGGGTGAGATAGGGAGCATCGGTCTCGACTACAATGCGTTCGAGCGGAACGTTGGCACGTAACACGGCGGGAAGTTTGGACTTCTTAAATGTAACGACGCCCCCGATGCCTAATACAAAGCCAGGGAAAGTTTGTAGCAACTCGCGTGCCTCCTCATCAGAGCCACCAAAACAATGGAAAATGCCTGTAATGTCGTCTTTAAAAGGTAAGAGCGTGTCTACTAATTCACGATGAGCTGCACGACTGTGTACCATGAGAGGTAGGCCGAAGCGCAAGGCCCATTCGGCTTGATGCTTAAACACACAGATTTGTTCGTCGCGTCGCGAGTCGTCCCAATAAAGGTCAATGCCCACTTCGCCCACGGCTATGTAAGGCGCATTGGGGGCAGTAAGCAATCCTTCCATCTTGTTGAGTAAGGGCCAAGGGTCAGCAGGAAGTTCGGTAGGGTGAAGTCCCATCATGGGACGACAAAGGTCGGGATAAGCCTCGCATAGTGCCAACATGGGTTGAATAGAAGCTTCGTCAATATTGGGTAAAAGCAAGTGTTGCGCTCCCGCTTTTAGGGCACGTTCGACAACTTCTGTGCGGTCGTCGTCAAACTCTTCGCCGTATATATGTGTATGGGTGTCAATATAGTTCATGGGGGTTAGGGGGTTAATGGTTAGGGGTTAGAAGGTTAAAGGGTTAGAGGGTTAAAAAGTTAGCTTTAAATGAATAGATTGAACTTTTCATTTTCAAAACATACTTTTTAACCCCCTAACCCTCTAACCTTTTAACCAATTCTTATTTCTTACGTCCTAAGAGCGATTCGGCATAGTCCCACAAAGGTTGCCATTGCTTTTGGGGCAATGAGAGCTTTTGCAACTCAGTGTAGGCATCCTTGTAGTAATGATTGATAGCTTTAAGCGTAATAGCGGGAATGTTGAGTGTGTTGTAGATGTCGGTTACGGCACGTATCTTCTCATCAGCAGGTAATTCCTTATCCTCAATGATCGAGATGAGCGCCGCCTTCATGTCGCTATTGGCACGCTGATAAGCGTTGATGAGCAAGAAAGTCTTCTTGCCACACATGATGTCACCACCTATCTTCTTACCAAATACGGCAGGGTCGCCATACACGTCAAGATAATCGTCTTGTAATTGGAAAGCAAGACCTATGCGCTCGGCAAAGCGATACAATACTTCAGCGTCATCGCTTGGCGCATCAGCCAATAAAGCACCCATTTTAGTAGCGCAAGCCAAAAGCACAGAAGTCTTGAGGCGAATCATTTCGATGTATTCAGACTCTGTTACGTCTGTGCGCGTTTCGAAGTTAACGTCGTATTGCTGTCCTTCGCATATCTCTTGTGCCGTGCGTGCAAAGAGGTCGAGCACTTTGTCCGTGTTAGCTGCCTTGCACTGCATGATATGGCGGAAAGCCATAATGAGCATCGTGTCGCCTGAGAGTACCGCTGTATTGTCATTCCACTTCTTGTGTACCGTTGCCTTGCCGCGTCGTATATCAGCATTGTCCATCAAGTCATCGTGTAAGAGCGTATGGTTGTGGTACGTCTCAATGCCTACGGCCGCAGGCAGTGCCTTCTCAGCATCGTCCTTATAAAGAGAATAGGCCATTAAGAGCAAGGTGGGGCGTAAGCGTTTGCCTCCCATTGAGAGCACATATTCAATCGGTTCGTAAAGTCCTTCGGGATGGGTGGGGTAGGGCACATCGGTCAAGGCTTGTTCAATAACGGGAAGCCAAGAGGTGCGACGTGCGAACTGTATCAAGAGCCATTGTTTCTGTTGGGCAATGGTGAGGTGAGAGTTGTCGAGCAGGATAGCATCGTCTGCTTGTCGTAGCGGAGCCACTTCGCGGTGAGAGTCGATGTAGTCGCGCTCTTGTACGTTCTTCAAGATGTCGTCATAGTTGACATCTTGTCCCTTTGCCTTCAATTCGTCGTAGCGACGTTGTGCACGTACTTCGGCCGAGGCTGTAACGAATATTTTGAGTTCGGCTTCGGGGAAAACCACCGTACCAATGTCGCGGCCATCCATTACGATGCCCTTGTCTTGGCCCATGCGTTGTTGCTGAGCTGTCATGGCACTGCGTACAAAAGGCAGGGCTGCAATCGAACTCACGTGGCTGCTCACCTCCATGCCGCGAATTTCGTTCTCAACACACTGTCCGTTGAGAAGCGTGAATGGCAGTTTTGTATCGGGGTCGAGGCGGAAGCCCACTTCCACTTGGGGCATCATCTCTTGCAGTTCGTCAGCCTTTACGCTACCGTCTTCGTTGAAGAGTTGGTGTTGTAAAGCAAAGAGTGTGACGGCACGATACATGGCCCCCGTGTCTACATAAATATATCCTACTTGGCGAGCCAAATCTTTGGCCATAGTGCTTTTGCCGCATGACGAGTGACCGTCAATGGCTATGATGATCTTTTTCATTTTCTTTACTTTTTTATAGTTGACGAGTTAACGGGTTAACAAGTTAACAAGTTGACAAGTTGACGAGTTAACGGGTAAGTTACTTTTGTATAAGACAAACTTACTTGTCAACTCGTCAACTTGTCAACTCGTTAACCCGTAAACTCGTCAACTTGTTAACTCGTCAACTAAATCTTGTATCCCACGTTGGCCATGAAAGAGTTGCCTGCGTGGTGGTATTTAGCGTATGATACGCCGAAGTTGAAGCGTTTGATGTTGATGCCAGCACCAGCACTGATGCCAGCCCAATGTGACGACCCTGCTGCTTTCAGTTCGTAGGCACGGCGGAAGTTGTAACCCAACGAGAGGTAAAGGTAGTCGGTGGGCAGAACGTCCAAACCTATCACAAAGTGGTTGAGGGCTATCTTTCCAAAGCTTACCTTATCCGACTTTTGGTTGTCCTTATCTTCGGGTAATACGTAGTAGCTCGACTTCCAACGTGTTACATCGGTCATGGTTACGTGAAATCGTATGGGCAAGTGGTCCAATCCCTTAGAGAAACCCACGTTGAGTGCAAAGGGCGTTTTGAGGTGTCGTCCCTCGTCATAAGCCTTGAGTTGTGCGCCCATATTTTGCAGCGTAGCCGAGAGTGAGAGGTCTTGTTCATCATCGTAATAGTTCAAACCCACGTCAACGGCAAACGACATGGCCGAATAGCCAGCCAAGTTTGACACGATGTATTTCAAGTTTGCACCGCCCGACCAACGGTCAGAAAGCAAGTAACTATAGCCCACACCAATGACAAAGTCCTTTGCGCTCACCTCGCCTATAACGTTGCCCGACTCATCCGTTTCGTCCATTTTACCAAAGTTCATCATCTGTGCGCCCACGGCCAGTGTGTGGCGGTCGCCCAATGCGTGGACGAAGTGTGCCCCCATCCAGTTACTACCTGCCGCATACGTCATAAAGTTAAGTCCCAACGAAAGGTCGCTCACGTTGGCATAGAGTGCAGGGTTGCTCCACCCTATAGCGGGAGCATCTTCAATGAGCGAAACGTTTTGTCCGCCCAAGGCTGCAGTGTGTGACGACACGGGCAGTCGTAGGGTGTTAAACGATGCATCGTATTCTTGTGCTGAAGCCATGAGTGCAATCATTGCGCACCATAGTAGGCATAACTTTCGTATCATATAGGGTGTGAGATAGGGGCGTGTAGTGATAAAGTGGAATTAAAAGGTCGTAAATTCTGGCCAAAGTTACGAAAGTATTGCGTAATGAACAAAAAGGAGTGAGGTAAACTGCAATTTATCGGCCTAACGAGAATGAACATTAACGAATAATTGACGAAAAAAAATTAATGAAATAATTAATGTTCAATTAATGATAATTAATGTTCATTCTCGTTAGGCCGATAAATTGCAGTTCACTGTACTTCTACCACCTTTCCATTTAGCGGTTGTGCGTACCAGTCCCAATAATTTTGGTTGGTAACGTCTTTGCACCAATTGGAGAAAGAAGGGTAGACCGTGTTAATGTGAATGCCCTCCTTGGGCCACTTCCACTCGCCAGCAATGAGTATGGCTTCGGGCATTTGGCCTGGTTCTTCGGGTAAGGTGATGACATCACTACAATCCTTACACGTGCCACGTTGCACTTCGATGTAAAAGCGGTGAGCATCTTCCTTTATGCAATAATCCTTGGGCCACGTGACGCAAGCTACCTGTGCAGCAGCCGTTTCGGCTATGCTGTTAGTGGTGTTGATAGTAGTACCAGCAGAGCCACCAAGAAGTTCGTGTATCTCGCCTAAGTTGATATCGCCATCGGGACCATTGTAGTGTAGGTACATCTTAGCGGGTGAACCAGCTGCCATTACCTTTACGCAGCATTTCTCCTTCTCGGGATTAGGCAAGAGTCTTATTACCGCGTCGTTAAAGTCGAAGTCAGCTTGGCGAGCTACGTCCTCGTAAGCAATCGTCCAAGGCATGAGGTCGTCATATTCGCCAAAAGGCTTGAGGTCAGGTTCAACAATTGTAGGGTTATAAATTTCAAGGTCTGCACTCACTTCGAACATTACGTCGTTGCAGTCGAGGTCACCACCAGTGTAGTCATTTTCCATGCCCAACCAAATGGCGTTCGGTGTTTTAAACACGCAGCTGCGGTACGAGCCTTTCATGTTCATATTCATTGCTTCACACGAGAAGTTCATGGCCTTAAACTTGTCACGTGAAGTATAAGGTTTGATGTCCATTTTCACAAAACGGTCGTACTGCTCAGGTTGCGACACCCCTTCAATGCGGTGGTAGAAACCTACATACTTACCTTTGGGCACTTTGACTGTAAACGAAATGCCGCGTATGGCAGAAATGTTGTTGCCATAACGATTGTATACAGCGATAGAGTTGTAGGCATCATCGTTCCGACGTGCCGATAGGTTGGGGTGAGGGGCGTCAAACGTATCGCCCATGTCGAAATTAGCATCATACCAGTGGTCAGCTTTAACGCCATATTGTTGGGCAGCCTGTTCATTCACCTTATACTGCACTTTGGGCATGTTGTCGATGTAGTCGTAAATATCAGTTTCAGAGAGGTCGACGTACTGAATATCCTTGTAAGTGCCAGGTGTGTGATAATAGTAGCCCAAGATGTGTGACTCTGATGACTGACTGTTGCCAGCGAATCAGGTGATGTTAAATTCACCATTTGATTTGAGTTCATAATCACAATTCGCACCAAGCGATTTAGCAGAAATGAATTCTTTGTAAGCGTTTCCGAGAATATAAAGAGCCTCGCTTACTTGATTCTTTGAAAACTCATTTTGAAAAGCATTGCCCTTAATGCTATTACCTTTAAGTAATGTAGATACACCTACTTTATCAGTAGTTTCCTTGCTGAGTGCTTGCATCTTTGCCTGATTTGAGGCAGGTTGTGGCACAAACACCTCGTTCCTATCCTGTGTGGGAGGAAGCGTAATGATCAAGTTCACACCTTCTACCATTTTACCCGTTAGCATAATGGGTGTGATGTCTTTTTGATGGTCACAGACACTCACTAAGTAGAGCGTATTGCCTTGTCCTTGTGGGGCGACCATTTGTACAGACCCAGCGGCTGAAAGTTCCTTGTAGTCGTAGAGCGTGCCCTTATCCTTGCCCGACATGAGCCAAAGTTTGGTTGGGGCTTCGGTCTTTACCTTTACGTTAAGTGTTACTGCTGTTCGCCACCATTGCAGTTGGCTGATGTCTCCACCTAATTGTTTGAGAAAGGCATCTTTGGTGCGCTCCAACTCTGTATAACTATCTGATGAGCATGAAGTGAGTGCTAAAGCCGATAGTGAAGCGAATGCTATATATTTAATGTCCATTCTTGTTCTTTTTTTAGTTGACGAGTTAACAAGTTGACAAGTTAACAAGTTGACAAGTTAACAAGTAAGTTAGCTTTATATAAACAAACAATGAAACTGAAAAAGTAACTTACCCGTTAACTCGTTAACCCGTTAACTCGTTTACTTGTTAACCCGTTAACCCAAAAACTCGTTTACTCTTCTGCTTGTACGATCACTTTTCCGTTAATCAATTGCCACTTACAGTTGCCCTCCATGGCACGAATGATGTCGTTGAGATAGATGGCTTGTGCGCTATGGCCCGCTTTCTTTAAGAAACGTTTCGCGTCTGATAAGCGTTTGGCCTCTACACAAGCACAAGCCGCATTGAGGTTGGCCGTTTCGTCATTGGGGTATTGCTTAGCAGCGATCGTTAAGGCATCCAACCAATCGTCAGAACCCTTCTCATAACTATTGGCCACGGCATACATCTCGTTGAGGCTCAAAGCCTCTGGGTGCGTATAGATGAGTTTACGACTCTGCTTAACAGGGTAGTGACGCACGACGTAGTCAATAATGTAGTCCGTGTGGCGAAGGCCAGGGTACACGTGTTTGAGCAACCACTTGTAAGGCTCACCGCCAGCCACCTCTTTCAACTTGAGTTCCTTTTCGTCAGGGTCGATGTTGAGGTCGATCACTTGTAAGAGTTCGTCACGGTGGTTGAGCACAGCGGTAGGTGCTTCAGGCGTTTCAAGGATAGAAGCATTCTCGTACCAGATGTCGCTCTTTGTACGGCGGCGGTCACTATTAGAGATGAAGCCGCGCAAGTTGTCCCAATCCTCTGGCGTAAACGTGGAGTGGAACACCGAGGCCGATAGTTTGTAGCGTTTACGCAAATAAGCCTCAAGCGCAGCGGTGCGTCCTTTGGCTAAACGCGTATTGTTGCTATACGGACTTTCGGGTGAGGCATAGCCGTGCAGCGAGATTTTAGTTACATGTATCGTCTTGTCGAAGAGTGCACTATCGATTGTCGCACAAATGCGCTTCAATTCTTGCGGGTTGCGTCGGTAAGAGGGGTAAATTACCGTTTCGTTGACGGGGAAGTCTAAGAAAGCACGTCCCGTGAGTTGGCGACGTTTTACGTTTTCAGCCTCAGGCATAATGAACGGAAGGGCTGGCACTGTGCGTAGGCGGTTGTCATAGACAATGGGAGCCATGGCCGTTACAAGCTTTTTCGACTTTTTGCCCAACAGATAGGTTACGCCCACTTTGAGGTTAGAGCGGCCATCAAGCGGGAAGTCCGTCTTTACGCCATTAAAGCGGTCAGTAAAGGCCGTATAGCTTAGTTCTGCTCCGAGGCGCCAATTATCCGAAAGGCGGAAGGTCGCATCTAAACCTGCGCGTATGGCAGGTACCACGCGACTATTGCGTGAGTAAGAAGTCGTGTAAGAGAGTGGTACCTTGTCAAATCCAAAAGTATAAGCTAAGCCCACGCCCGCAAAGGCCTTTAGGTTGAACACTTTGGCTGTGGCAGCGCCTTCGGCTTGTGCGCGTTGCCAAGCGTCGGTGAGATCGAAAGTTGCATCTGCAAAAAGGCCGATGTTGTTCCACCCCCAAGCGTTGGCCGATTCACACTTCGGCACGTTGCGACTCTTGTTGTGATTATAGCGCAAAGCCACGCGCCAGCCCCATAGCGGTGAGAACTCCTTTCCTACACCTACGAAGAAGCCGCCCGAAAAGGGATATTTCGAAAATTCAGTCCAAGGCAAGTGTTCATTGGCCGACTTATTAATGCCCCCATATAGTTGTAGGTAAATGGGGTCGGTAGTTCCCTTCTTCAGCGTAGTTTGGCTCATCGCAAAAAGAGGAAACAGAAGTAGACAGCTCAGTAAACTCCTCCTTATATTATAGGTATCCATTCTTTATCAGAGAGTTTAACGTTTCAACGATGCGTTCGCAGGCGTGTCCGTCACCGTATGGGTTGATAGCGCGGCTCATTTGCTGATAAGCCTCCTTATCGTCTAATAGCTTTGATACTTCCGTCACGATGCATTGCGTGTCCGCCCCAACGAGTTTCACCGTACCCGCTTCAAGTGCTTCAGGACGTTCCGTCGTATCGCGCATGACTAATACGGGCTTGCCCAACCCCGGAGCCTCCTCTTGAATGCCTCCACTGTCGGTCAGTATAATAGTACTCTGTGCTAAGAGTGCCACGAAGTCAGTATATCCTAATGGCTTGACAAAGTGGATGTTGCCACAGGTGTCGTTCGTTTCGTCTGTTGTTCCAAATAGTTGCGTAATGGCATTGTGAACGTTCGGGTTGGGGTGAACGGGATAAACAAACTTTACGTCGGGGTAACGTTCGGCCAAGGTCTTAATAGCGCGGCAGATGTCTTGCAGTCCCGTGCCAAAGTTCTCACGTCGGTGACCTGTAATGAGCACCATGCGTTGTGCGTTCGTTGACGAAGGCGTGATGTGTTGTTGCGCGGTGATGTAGTGCAAGGCATCGATCACCGTATTGCCCGTGACGAAGATGCGCTCGGAGGAAATGCCCTCGCGTAGCAGATTGGTGCGACATGAAGGCGTGGGTGCAAAGTGATAGGTAGCCAATCGCGCAGTAAGTTGTCGATTCATCTCTTCGGGCCAGGGTGAGTAAATGTTGTGCGTGCGCAGTCCTGCCTCGATGTGTCCCACGGGTATTTGTTGGTAAAAGGCAGCCAAGGCGGCCGTCGTAGAGGTCGTGGTGTCACCGTGTACCAACACAAGGTCGGGGTGCTCCGTTTGTAACACTTCGCGCATCTTCAGCAAGATGCGTGCAGTCACGTCGTAAAGGTCTTGTCCTTGCTGCATCACATTGAGGTCATAGTCGGGGCGAATGTTGAAGATGTGTAGCACTTGGTCTAACATATCGCGGTGCTGACCTGTCACACAGACCACCGTTTGGAAGTGCTTCGTGTCAACTTGCAAGGACTTAACCAGAGGCGCCATCTTAATGGCTTCTGGGCGTGTGCCAAAAACGAGCATTATTTTTTTCATGCTGAGGTAGGAAGTTAGGGGTTAGGGGGGTAGTGGGTTAGGAGGTTAAAAAAGTTACCGTTTATTAGAAGTAACTTTTTAATCCATTAACCTCCTAAAGTTTATACACGTTAGGTAGAGGGCAGATGTTTTGGCAATCAAGAACAATCTTTCCTTCCAAATCCTGCCAATGCTGCTTGATGTCGTCGTGCTTTACCATAATCACTACGAAGTCAACGCTATTAAGGAACTCTTCGAAATTATCCACCTGTGAAGGTGTCACGTTGCGTCCTTCCAAGTAAGGGTCGTAACATTTGAGGGGTTGTGCCAAGTGCTTGCGTTGTGCGTGTAAGAGTTGCAGCGTGGGTGATTCGCGATAGTCGTCCACATTCTCCTTATACGTAATGCCGTACAGTCCTACGCGTGAAGGGTCAGTCATACCCTTTTCCTTCATGATGAGATAGATGCGTTTCAGCACGTAGTCAGGCTGTGCTGCATTTCCCAAGAGGCTGGCCGTGATTATGGGCGTGTGCAGTGGGTAGTCACCGACAATAAACCAAGGGTCAACGGGAATGCAGTGACCGCCCACACCAGGGCCGGGACTCATGATGTTGACACGCGGGTGCATATTGCAGATGCGAATAATCTCGTTTACGTCCATACCGTTATGATGGCAAATGTGTTGCAATTCATTTGCAAAGGCAATGTTGACAGCGCGATACGTGTTTTCGATTACCTTCGTCATTTCGGCTATACGAATGTCCGTCGTAACAATCTCACCCTGACAGAACGAACTGTAAAGTCGCTTAATGCGTTCGGCCACTTCGGGCGTGTCAGCCCCAATGGTGCGATTGTTGTGAATAAGTTCGTATATCATGTTGCCCGGAATGATGCGTTCGGGAGCGTGGGCTAAGTTTACCTTCTTTTCTGAAGCAGCAATGAGCGGACGAACAAAGCGGTCGATGGTATTGGGACTGATAGTAGACTCAATGATGATGTCAGCTTCAGGGGGACAAATATTCAGCACTTCCGTCACGGCCGTTGTCACGTATTGAGCATCAATCTGTTTAGACACTCTGTCATAAGGGGTGGGAACAGATACAATATAAGTGTCGGCCACTTGGTAGTCGTGGCTAAACTTTATGCCTTGTTCTACGGCTTGGCTGAAGAGTTCGCTTAGTCCCTCTTCGCTGAAGGTGATTATGCCTGCTTGTAGTTTGTCTACTAATGCAGCATTATAGTCGGTTCCTATTACTTCAACACCATGTGCTGCCAACATAAGTGATGTGGGAAGACCTATATATCCTAAACCTATTACGTTTACCATAGGGAATGAATTTAATGAGTTTAATAAGTTTAATGAGTTTAATAAGTTTAATGAGTTTAATAAGTTTAGTGAGTTTAATTAGTTTAATGGGTTTAATGAGTTTATTGAGTTTGGCGGGGCTTATTAAACTCATTAAACCTATTAACTCATTAAACTTATTAAACTCATTAACCTTATCTCTGAATAAGAAGTTTGACGAATTTGAATAAGATAAATTGTCGTTTAATGCGACTGGGCTGGTGAAGGAGGCGGTAGAGCCATTCCACGTTGTGATTGATCCACCACTGTGGGGCACGCTTCACATGACCTGTGTACACATCGAAACTGCCGCCGAGACCTTGATAAATGGCTTTGTGCTTTTGCAGCATCTCCTCCATCAATAGTTCTTGCTTGGGCGAACCCATGGCAACGAATACAACGTCGGGCCTTTTCGTTGCAACATCGTTGATGAGTTGTTGGCGCTCATTGTCAGATTGGAGATAACCATTGCGATAGCCCACAATCTGTATGCCTGGGAATTGTGCCTTCAATTTATGAACCGTCTCTTCGATAATCGTCTGTTTGCCGCCAACAAGATAGAACGTTTTCTCTTTATAATACTGTTCAACAATCGAAAGCCATAGCTCACACCCCGCCACTTTGATAGCCTCCTTATATCCCCGCCTATGCAATACCATTAAGGGACCCGCCCCGTCGCAATAACCGATGTTGCGATTGATGATAGCGCGTGTTTCGGACGTAGCGTTCAATATCTTCTCCGCATTAATGGCAATGAGAATGCCAGAGTGGAGGTTAGCAAACTCCGCAATCTGTTGTTTTGACTGAAATGGATAAATGCCTATTTCTTTAATGTAAACTTTGTTCATAAATATAATAAACTTGAGTTACCTAACCTCCTAATCTTCTAATCTTTCTAAATAAGCATTAGGCACGTAGGCGGTGGCAACGGTGGCCACACCGTCTATGTAGATGCCTACGCGTTGCTGACCCTTAAAGCGGGTCACGCGGCCTACGACACCCGCAAATTCGCCACGTGTGACGCGCACCAGTTCGCCGCGTTCGAAGAGGTGTATCTCATCGCTCGATACGAACGTGCCATGGTCGGTTGATTCGCAAATGATGCGAAACGTTTCAATCTGTTCGTCGGACACAATGAGTGGCTCCTTTTTCATCGAGTGGCGTTCGTCATGATAGTAGCGATAATAGAAGCGGAGGAAGGGCAGGTTTGTGTTGTCATAAACGAATTGTTGCAACTCTTCTTCCGTGCCATAGGCAAAAAAGAGGTTAGGCAGGCGTGACTGCATAACCAATCGACGCTTGCCTTTAATTATCTTTGCTACTCTGTGCATCGGACAGAAAGCCTTCACGCCCATCGACACTAAATAGTCGTAGGCGGTACGTTCGCGTCCGTAGGTCACTCTAAGCGCAAACCAGTTTCGGGGGGGGTAATTTGTGTTGGCGAGCATAAAGGTCGCTCTTTTTCAGGACACAGTTGGTGGACACCCCTGTGTGTGAGTTCTTGACAAAAACGTGTGTTTCTTCCTGAACTTTGGGGAGGCCGTTGGGGGTAAGCTCAACGCATGAGGTCGTGGCGTGATTGGCCTCTTCGTGGATGCCGTGATCCTTATTCATAAAAAAGTGCGGCAAGGAATGATGTAACGCTCTAAAGCAGAAGCACGTTAGGCAATGTGTGTAAACTTTTGTGAGTAGACTTAAAATGAAAGGCTTACAACTATCAAAAGTATTGCCAATTCCTCATATTTCGTTGCAAAGATACTTTTTTTTCGTATAAATAACTATTTGCGATAATAATTTATTGATTTTTTTGTACTAAGTGTAAAAAATGTTGCAGTTGGATAATTAATCAATCTTGCTCACTCGGTTGTCGTCCACTGGCCTGTGGAAACATGTACACTGGCCAGTGGAAACACGTCCACAGGCCAGTGGAAACACGTACACTGCCAAGTGGACGACGCGTCATCACCAGTCGACGAACGCGTCGCCCCCAGGTGAGGACACATTCCCCCCAGGTGAGGACGCGTCGCCTCTGGCTGAGGAATATGAAAATTATTCTCATTGTCTTGTAATTCACTTAGTGTTAACATTATTTAATACCCCCCCAAATTTAATTTACTTTTGTTTTATACTTTTGCACAATAATAAATACTTATGTGTTAATAATCAGTACACATAAGCATTCTTTGCCAATCAAACAAAAACAAAATATTAATTAAAAAACGTAAGTGTTATGAGAAGAATCTCTTACCTTTTCACGTTGCTCCTGCTGATAGTAGGAGCAGTGTCTGCTTATGCCCAGACGCCTACGGCCGATCCGATAACGGTCGAAGAGGTGCCTGATGGGTATTATTTTATTGCGAGTACGCAATCAACAATTGACAATGTGGCCAATCCGTACATTGCTGCGAATGGAGGCACCATGAAATTGGTAGCTCAGTCGGCCGTTACTACTGATGCGAGCACAAGTCAAGTGGGACTTTGGTATATCAGAAAGACAGGTACTGATGGTTCTGACAATCATTCTACATTTTCTATTCAAAGTATGGAAGGTAGTAAATACTATTGGGGTGTTGGAGGTAATTGTCCTCTTCAAACCACCATTGGTATCTATCGTATAGGCAAAGATGATAGTGGCTATTATTTCTACGGTAATGGTACGACGGGTAATATTACGAGCACAGATTACGTAAATGCTACATCTGCAACAGTCTTTGGCCGTAAGAGTAGTGGTGCTAACAACAAGTGGAAACTCATCCCCGCTGGTGTAAAAGACATTACCTTAAATTATACGGCAGGAACAAACCACTTTAGCGTTTCAAAATTAGTAGGTACAGGTAAGGAACTTTCTACAAGTCTCGATTTCTATAAAGATTTCGCACCTGCAACGATTACTCCTGATGATGCTACAAGTTCATATAGCGTAACTTGTGCTTACAATTTCCCTTTCGAGTTTGGTAAGTATTACAAAATGAAGATTCGTTGGGCAAGTACTAATGGTAAAGATCAACGATCAGATGGCGTTTATACCTATCGTTCTGTTGTGTGGAATGGTCAAGTAAAAGGTCAAACAGGAAATAATACACAAGAACAAGGTTCTATTAGTACACGTGATGTCGTAACCGAAACCAATAACGCTTTGTGGTCTTTCCAAATTGTAGAAGGTACAGCCTATCAGGTTTACCTTAGTAATGCTTTGGGTGGCCAAAAGGTAACGATTGATAATGCTACGACTAATAACCTAAAAGCATATATGGGGCCTGTTGGTACTCCTTTCTATGTAAAGAAAGGTAACACAGAAGCAAATTATACGAATGGTTTCCGCCTTCAAGCTTTGACGAACGAAAATGCCAATTTGAATGATGTTAATGGTAGTCTTGGTTATTGGACTGATGGTGGTAGTAAAACAGATGCAGGTTCTACTTTTACAATCGAAGGAGAAGCTGTTTCTTGCACTGACTATGTAATTAATAAGGTGGTTGCAACCAACACAGCCAACAATGAAGTTATTACCATGAATAATTTGAGTATAACGGAGAAGTTGACGGGAAAGACAGGCGATAAATGGCTCTGCAACACCTTCTTTACGACCAGCAATGGTTCTTACGATAGCAGTACGAAAACGTTTACAGTAAGTTATACACCGACCGCTTCCGCTCCTTACCAACTCTCAAGCCTTGCTGATAATGGGGTGATGCATTGGCAAGTAATTCGTACACGTAATGATGCAAACCCCATTAAGAACTGCTACCTCAAGCTGAATGGTGATAATATTCAATCACGTAACAATGCGATTGATCGTACTTCGTTAAGCAGTATTCGTACTTTCACAGAAACCAATGAAAACTATTGGGCAATTGTTCCTGCTGGAAACTTCAATCAATTCTATTTGGTTAATAAGGCGGATCAAACGAAGAAAGCTTATTTAGCAAATGAGGATCAAGGTACAGCCGTAACGATGTCAGCTACTAATGCCACAGGCTTCTATCTCAATGCTCAGCCTACATTCTCAGGTATCACGGGTGGCTTTACCATTCAGCCTAACAACTCGAATAACCATGCTATTGGCGACCATGGTGATTCAAAATTGTGTTATTGGAATAATCGTGGAGAGTCAGAGTTGAATGATGCAGGTTCAATCTTCTACCTTGTCGACTTACTCGCCGACTGCAAGAGCGTTGCTTCTGCTACTTCAAGTTATGTTGGTGGCTTCAGTGCACAGTCAATCAGTACACTCAATGCAACAACGGCTTGTGATGGCTTCTTTACAAAGTATGATGAGTTGTTGGCTTCAACAGGAAACGACGTTTATACTACACCTGAAGAAAATACACTTTATCGCATTACCTTCAATCGTTGCAATGCAGTAGCCGCAGCCACTAATGCTGTGGCCGATGCTGAGGGTAATGTGCAGAATGGTAGTGGCAATACGCCCCAGGAGCGTTTGTTGGCGTTGGTCAGAAATACGGTTAATACGCCTTCAGCTTTGGTACGTTTCCACCAAAATGGTGATAACTATACGATAGAAGATGTGAACTCGGGCTATTATTATGGTTTCTACTATAATGATGATCGTATGTTCCTTGTTCCAGCTACTAATCAAAAGGGACAGTTCACAATTGTAAATAATTTTAATGGTATTCCTTCATATGTAGGATTGAAAGAAACGAGTGTAAGTGACGACACAAAACGCTTCTTGTGGTCATGTGGCTCTTACGAATCGGAAGTCTTTGATAATCATCCTTACGTTCGCTTCCATAGTGGTATTAATGCTAATAATACAGCAGAGGCTGAAGCTGGTTGCGTTCTTCGCATTCAAAAGGTAACCACCTACCCCGTTAGCATCTCTGCCGCCGGCTACGCTTCGCTCTGCTTGCCTTTCAGCGTAACTTTGCCCGAAAGCGGATTGACTGCTTATAAGGTGACTGCCATTAATCGTGATAATAATAACGAAATGAATTTGGAAAGCGTGGGTCGCACCATTCCTGCTGGCGAACCTGTTATCTTACAAGGTGCTGCAGGTAACTATACGCTTACAATCAATGCGGATAACGGCACAAAGGCTACGAACAATATCTTAACTGGTGCTACCGTTAAGCGCACGGGCATTAGCGAAGAATATTACGCTTTGGCTAAGAAGACTATTGACGAGACCGAAACGGTTGCTTTCTTCCGTGTAAGTACCACCAATATGCCAGCCAATAAGGCTTACTTGCTGAAGAAGAAAATTCCTGCATCAGCTGTTAACGCTGCTATGTTTATGTTCAACTTCGACGGCAATGGTGGAGAAGTGACTGACATCAACACTGCTACGAAGGCAGAGACCGAGAGCAACGTGTACTACGACCTCAACGGCCGCCGCGTACTCTATCCATCACACGGCATCTACGTGAAGGGTAACGGCCAAAAAGTATTCATTAAGTAATCTCCTAAACAGTAACAATTATGAAAAAAGCATATACGGCTCCTAAAGCCGAAGCCATTGACTTCTATATGGAAGGTGCGGTGGCAATCGCCCTCATGTCGGGTTCTACCGACCCGACGATTAATGATGACACCGAAATCCTTTCTAACAAGAAGGAAAACCCTATCTGGGGCGAACAGAAAAGTGGTATGTGGGATAAAATGAACTAATCCTGCTACATGAATAAAAGAGTTGAGCCAACGACATTGGCTCAACTCTTTTTTTGTAACTGCAATTTGTCGAATAGACAGGAATGAACATTAATGAAATAATTAATGTTCAATTAATGATAATTAATGTTCAAAACAATGCGCGA
>OBII01000337.1_pt1 | contig 20176 bp, 19 predicted proteins | sample 2433771 | NCBI WGS metagenome assembly OBII01 (sample SAMEA2452127, study PRJEB22498) | human gut metagenome | biome: human feces; feature: human gut; material: feces | place: Australia | collected 2012
AAGTTTCATCAAACTTTCAGCCCGCCTTTGCTTATATTTCGCTGTTGACGCGGGTTACAAACCCGCCCCCCAATTTATAACACGCTCTACTTACTACTTTCTATTTTATTATAGCAGTGACGACAAAGCGGTTCGTACTCGTCTTGTTCGCCTAATAATACGCGGTGATCGTCCTTTACGATGCGATGTGAAACGTGTGCCAAATTGCCACACTTCACGCAAATGGCATGTACCTTCGTCACGTCTTCTGCTATGGCCATGAGTTGTGGCATAGGGCCAAAGGGAACACCCTTAAAGTCCATGTCAAGCCCTGCTATGATTACGCGCTTACCATTGTTGGCCAATTCGTTACACACTTCTACTAAAGAGTCGTCAAAGAATTGTGCTTCATCAATGCCTACCACTTGCGCCTCACTGGCTAAGAGTAAAATGCTGCGAGCGGAATCAACGGGGGTTGAGGCAATCGAGTTAGCGTCATGCGACACTACGTCCTCTTCAGAGTAACGTGTGTCGATAGCTGGTTTGTAGATTTCTACGCGTTGGCGTGCAATGCGGGCACGCTTCAAGCGGCGGATGAGTTCTTCGGTTTTACCCGAGAACATAGAACCGCAAATCACTTCAATGCGACCTTGCGATTGAGTGAGTATGTTATGTTCTTCTTGAAACACGGTAAAGATTGATGGATAAAAAGAAAAAAGGGGCAGAACGCACAAGATGGGTGTGTGTCGTTCTGCCCCTCTTTTATTGATGTTGTGTTCTGATAATTCAGTTTTCTGTTTGGAGGTTATGAGGCTATAACGTTACATCACATTGAAATTGATAATCAAATAGATTAACTTTATAATCTCATACCCCTTAAACGTAAAACCGACTATTTTATTAAATTTCGGTCAAGTCAACAAAGTAGCCACGTTTCTTGCGGTCTTCGATCATTTGTTTGAGTTTACGTTGACGATCTTTTGCCACCCAATGACGAGCGAACACATTAGGAATAGCTACACCTAAGGCGATGCACATAATCGTAATGGCTGAAGCCATACCAAACTTCATAGCATTGGTAAGTTCGCCTACTACACCATTCATCTCGATGAGTCCTACCAAGGCACGATACATCAACACACCAGGAACCATTGGGATAACACTCGGAATAGAAAGTACGTGGTTGGGGGCATGTACCCAGTGTACTGCCTTCACTGCAACCAAACTGACTAAGGCACTACCAGCCAACGAACCGATAGCGAGTCCCATGTCAAGACCTATATTATTATTTGAGGGTCCGAGATTGACGAAGTTACGCGTACAAACAGCAATAATACCTCCTATGGCCACGACCCAAAGCAATCGGCGCGGAATGTTGAATATCATTGAGAAGCCCATAGCCGAAATGGCTGCCGCAATTGCATAACTTATATAAGTGTTGTGCGGAATCATCGGTATGGTATAGAACTGCGTTAGGTCGAAGTTGGACAACTTTAAGAAGAAGGCTATACCAAACGACATGGCCACAATCATCAAGAAGGTGTTGATAGCTCGGGTCAAACCCACTTGTATGTAATTGTCAAGCATATCGTCTACGAAGTTAATCAAAGGCACACCTGGCACAATGAACAAGGCGCAAGCCAAAAGTGGGTGAAGCGGTGTGTCCGTCCATGACGAGGGCAAATAAGTGGTAGCCCAAGCTATCACGGTACTGATAAAAGCAGCTACGGCTATGCCCATGTAGTTATTGAGTCCTTTGCGCAACATCAGTCCACGAAGGTACATACCGATAGCAGCAGCAAATGAGGCATAAAAGAAGGCTGTCCAGTCACAACCGAACTGAATACAGAAGCCACCGCAAGCGAAACCCGTACCTATAGCCACCTGAACGGGCGTATAATTGCGTGGACGACTGGCAATAGCTTCTAACTCTTCGGCATAGCGTTCAATGCTATAGTCCTCGCGAATGGCCTTCCACGAAAGCTTACTAATAAGCGAAATGGTGGTCATGTTGATGCCATGCTTGTCGCAGCGCTGAAACTTAGTGAACGAATGTTCATTATCGCTGAGGTTGACCATCAGCATATTGAACTGTACGTAGATGTGAAGGTGTTCTTCGGGCAACCCTAAGAAAACTGCAGTGCGCTTCATATTACGCATAATGCGGTTGGTATCAGCCGCACTCTCAACCAATAACTGGCCTGTGCGCAGCAGCAAGTCGAGCTTGTGACGAATTAACTGCTCGCGCGTAAGTTCAGTGTTGTTTGTCATTAAATTTAAATGGGAATTTTGTAATTTTATTTTTCGACTGCAAAATTACAAAAAAATGTAGAAATAGGGGCTACGTAACGAATTGTATGGATTGAGTTGTTTCGATGGCTAATGTATATAATGGGGTTTAAGGGGAGAGGCTTTCAATTTTCGGGTCGATGTTAATTCGTTTCTTCTATTAGCACAGTACGCTTTTCTTGTTCTTTCAGTTTAAAATCAGTAAATTTGCGGCTATAAGTAGGCATTCAAAATTAGTTTATATAATCATGTTCAGCGTACTATGGCAGATACAGTACTTAATGACGAAAAATTTTATTACACCATTCGCGAAGTGGCACAGACCATTGGCGTAAGCGAAACCTTGCTGCGCTATTGGGAAAAGGAGTTTCCACAACAAATAGCCCCTAAGAAGGTGGCACGTGGTGTACGAAAATATACCAAAGACGATATTGAAAAGATACGTACCGTCTACGACCTCGTAAAGGTGCGCGGCCTAAAATTGGCTGCGGCACGCGACGTGTTGAAACAAAATAGACAAGGCGTAGCACAACCTCTTGAAGCTATTCAACGCTTGCGTAAGGTGCGCGAAGAACTAATGGACATGAAGCGTGCTTTGGAGGCAATGTAATGGGTATGAAACAGAAAACGGTATATGTATGTTCGGAGTGTGGAATGGACTCTCCCAAGTGGGTGGGCCGGTGCCCCTCATGTGGCGCGTGGAACACGATGAAAGAAATGACCATTCGCCCCGAAAGCAATAGCGTGAGTAATGAGCGTCGCAGCCGTCAAGCCCTAACGGGCATCGGACAACATGCTCCTGAACCCGTCAGGCTATCAGAAGTGACAGCTGATGAAGAACCGCGCATTAGCACCACCGACTTCGAACTTGACCGCGTGTTAGGCGGCGGAATCGTGCCTGGCTCAATGACGCTCATTGGTGGTGAACCTGGTATTGGTAAGTCTACCCTCTTGCTGCAAACTATTTTGCACATGAAGAATCACCGCATACTCTACGTAAGTGGGGAAGAGAGCGAACGACAAATCAAACTCCGTGCCGACCGCATTAGTAACGAAACGGGCGACGTACTGCTGCTCTGCGAAACGCGTTTAGAACAAATCTTCGCACAGATAAAGAACGTTAAGCCCGACCTCATTGTAGTGGACTCTATTCAGACGATGTCGGTCGAAAGCGTTGAGTCATCTCCTGGTACGATAACGCAGATACGTGAGTGCGCTGCCTCCTTACTGAAATATGCCAAAGAGAGTGGCGTGCCCGTTATCTTAGTTGGCCATATCACCAAAGACGGCGTGATAGCGGGCCCGAAGGTGCTTGAACACATCGTTGACACCGTACTACAATTTGAAGGAGATCGGCATTATATGTATCGCATACTGCGCAGCATTAAAAACCGTTTCGGCTCGACAGCCGAGTTGGGCATTTATGAGATGCGCAGCGACGGACTGCGCCCCGTCGACAATCCTTCAGAACTCTTAATGACACAAGACAGTTCTCTCAGTGGTGTGGCCATTGCGGCAGCCGTTGAGGGGGTACGTCCTTTCTTGATTGATACACAGGCTTTGGTGTCTACCGCTGCTTACGGCACCCCGCAACGTTCGGCTACAGGCTTTGACCTGCGCCGTCTGAACATGCTCTTAGCCGTGCTTGAGAAGCGTGTCGGATTTAAGATAGGACAGAAGGACGTTTTCCTTAACATTGCTGGAGGCATTCGTGTGACAGACCCCGCTATTGACCTTTCTGTCATTGCCGCAGTCATTTCGAGCAATGTTGATACAGCTATCGACCGTGGCGTGTGCTTAGCTGGTGAGGTGGGATTGAGTGGTGAGATACGTCCTGTCACGCGTATCAACCAGCGTGTAGCCGAAGCTACGAAGTTGGGCTTTACGCGCATCATTCTGCCCGAAGGCAATATGAAGGGGTTGGACATGCAAAATACTGGCATAGAACTTGTGCCCGTGACGAAGGTGTCTGACGCGCTCAGCCAACTTTTTGGATAACGTCTCCAAGAGTAGGCAGCGAAAGGAATGGTCAAAAAAAATATATAATACAGCCCAAACAATGTATAGTCGAAATCAAAATAATCGAGGCCGCAGCAATGCTAATCAACAAGGCCCGTCTCGTCGAAATAATAAGCGCAACGACCACCGTTCGCGTTCGCGCGATGCGGTAAGTTCGTATCAACATGCCGACTCTGGCAAGAAGAAGTTCACCCCACGTCAGCCGGGGCAACGTCTTGAATCACGTCCTGAGCGTGAGGAAAGAATGAATGAATTAGAAACGCCCTCGAACCAATTCCGCTTAGACGAAACGGGCAAGCGGGTTAGTTTGCGCGTCACTCCCGACGTAGCCTACAACGAAGAACGACTGAAACGTGTCATTGCCGACGAGATGCGCATTGATGTGCGTACAATTAATGCCTTGCGCATTCGTAAACGCAGTATTGATGCACGCCAACGCACTATCTATGTCAACTTGACACTTGATACTTATATTAACGAAATGCCACCGCAGCTTGACTTTGAGCCTGTGCGTTATCAAGACGTGAGCCGTGCTCCCCGTGTGATTGTAGTAGGAGCTGGCCCTGGCGGATTGTTTGCTGCCCTTCGCTTGATAGAATTGGGCAAGCGTCCCGTCGTGTTAGAACGCGGTAAGGACGTACATGAACGTCGCAAGGACATTGCACGCATTTCACGTGAACATAAGGTGGACGCTGAGAGCAACTATTCGTTTGGCGAGGGAGGAGCTGGTGCTTACTCTGACGGCAAACTCTATACGCGTTCGAAGAAGCGTGGCAACGTCGAAAAGATACTGCGTGTGTTCTGCCAGTTTGGTGCTTCGACCGACATATTAGTTGATGCACACCCTCATATCGGAACCGATCGTTTGCCACGTATTATTGAAAACATGCGCAATCAAATCATTGCTTGTGGGGGCGAAGTGCATTTCAACACACGCGTTGACCGTCTCGTAGTTGAAAACAATGAGGTGCGCGGCGTAGAATGTAACACGGGGGAGAGCTTTCATGGTCCTGTCATCTTAGCTACAGGACACTCTGCGCGCGACGTTTATCGCCACCTTTATGCCTCAGGCATTGCCATTGAGCAAAAAGGCATTGCCGTGGGGGTACGTTTGGAGCACCCATCACAATTGATTGATCAAATACAATACCACAATCGCGAGGGACGCGGCAAATATCTGCCTGCTGCAGAGTATAGCTATGTGACGCAAAGTGGTGGACGTGGCGTATATAGTTTCTGTATGTGTCCAGGCGGTATCGTTGTGCCCGCAGCCAGCGGTCCGCAGCAGTTGGTAGTGAATGGCATGAGTCCGTCGTTGCGCAACTCGGCATGGAGCAATTCGGGCATGGTGGTAGAAACGCGCCCTGAGGATTTAGACGGTGAGTTAGCGCCCTTTATGACCGAAGCCATGGCTGATGGGACCTTTGCTGAAACGCATCAAGACATTAACGACCCTACCAATCCCTTGCGTATGATGTACTTTCAAGAGGCACTCGAAAAGGCTTGTTGGCAACAGGGCAACCGCAGTCAAACGGCTCCAGCGCAACGCATGGCTGACTTTGTAAACGGACGTTTGAGTTACGACTTGCCTCGTTCGAGCTATACGCCAGGACTCGTTTCATCTCCCCTACACTTCTGGATGCCGCGCTTTATTACTTCGCGTCTGATTGAAGGCTTTAACGCTTTTGGGCGTCGCAGTCGTGGCTTCTTAACAAACGAGGCGATCTTGATAGCAGCCGAAACGCGCACTTCTTCTCCCGTCCGCATATTGCGTGATAATGAAACGCTCTGCCACGTAACCGTTCGTGGCCTCTACCCTTGTGGTGAAGGTGCTGGCTACGCTGGGGGCATCGTGAGCGCAGCGATTGACGGCGAACGTTGTGCCGAAGCTGCGGCAAACGCATAATGCCGAAGCTGCGGCAAACGCATATAATAAAGTAGGTAAGCATCTTTGCATAGGCTCTATTTATGTTTTTCCCACACGATTTGTTATAGAGAATGCAAATTTTTACCCTTCAAGCAAAAAAGCTCTGCAACACACTTCTTGCGCGTTGCAGAGCTTTCATGTTAATGTTGTTATTTGCCTTTGCAGCAGCTCTTTTGAGCTTCTTTTTGCTGCTTGCAAGCCTTTTTGCAAGCTTTTTTCTTTTTCTTGCAGTCCTTCTTGTCTTTCTTGCAGTCCTTCTTGACTTTCTTGCAGCATTCGGTCTTTTCCTTCTTGCAGCAGTCGCCCTTCTTTTCGGGGCATTGCGCACTAACTGAGAGTGCAAAGACGGCCGTAAGAGCCATCAACATAAACTTCTTCATGGGGTTCAATAGGTTTATTGGTTTGACATGTCTATTGTAATCGGTTACAAATATAGCGACAAAATTGAAAAATCAATCTTGTCGCTATGGCTATTTACGTTTTTAATAGGCTATTTAACCCTTTTATGCATTTTCGTTATTTTCCTGGCGAAGCTTCTGGAGCAAATCCAAGGCTTTATTTTCCGCTGCTTCCATGATTTCACGTTCGCCTGGACCTTTGTCGTTAATGCCAACAAGGTGAAGTATGCCGTGAATGATGACGCGATGCAGTTCGTCGTCATAGGTTTTATGGAACAATTCGGCATTGGTGCGCACTGTATCAAGGCTGATAAACAAGTCGCCACTCAGCATGTCGCCTTCGCAATAGTCGAAGGTGATAATATCAGTAAAATAATCGTGCTTTAAATACTGTCGATTAACTTCTAATATCTTGTCGTCATTACAAAAGACGTAGGCCACCTCGCCCACTCGCTTACCATACGAAGCGGCTACAGCACGTACCCACTTGGTAGTTTCGCGGTGCGATATTTCTGGCATCTTTACGTCTATAACGTTATAGGTTATCATTAGAAGAGTTTAATTAGTTTATGAGTTTAATTAGTTTAATGAGTTTAATTAGTTTAATGAGTTTATGAGTTTACGAGTTTAATGAGATGAGGAAAGTATCAACGTTCTTATTAAACTTATTAAACTCATTCAACTTATTAAACTCATTAAGCTCATTATTCAAATAGGCTACCTTCCCCACTACTTGACGGACCATACATACTGCGACCAAGGTGTTTGTAAGCCAATTCTGTTACTTCACGGCCTCGGGGAGTACGGCGAATAAAGCCTTCTTTGATCAAGAAAGGCTCGTACACCTCTTCAACCGTACCTGCATCTTCGCCAATGGCGGTAGCAATAGTGGTAATACCAACAGGGCCGCCCTTGAACTTGTCGATGATGGTGAGGAGAATTTTGTTGTCAATCTCGTCCAATCCGTACTTATCAATGTTGAGTGCTTCAAGGGCAAAGTTGGCGATTTCGGTGTCAATTCGTCCTGTCCCTTTTACTTGTGCAAAGTCGCGAACACGGCGCAACAAGGCATTGGCTATACGAGGCGTTCCGCGTGAGCGGCTGGCAATTTCGCCGGCAGCCTCAGCATCAATGGGCACTTTCAAAATGTTAGCCGAACGCGTAATGATGCGTTGCAACGTCTCTGCGTCATAATACTCTAAGTGGAGATTGATACCAAAACGAGCACGCAAGGGCGCAGTGAGCAAACCGCTTCGGGTCGTTGCACCCACGAGGGTAAACGGACTTAGGTCAATCTGAATACTTCGCGCGGCTGGCCCTTTATCTATCATGATGTCAATGCGATAGTCCTCCATAGCCGAATAGAGGTATTCCTCAACGACTGGTGATAAACGGTGAATTTCGTCGATGAATAACACATCATTGGGTTCGAGACTAGTCAACAAACCCGCTAAATCGCCAGGTTTGTCGAGCACAGGACCAGAAGTGAGTTTAAACCCTACCCCCAATTCATTGGCTATAATATTCGAGAGCGTGGTTTTACCTAATCCTGGAGGGCCATGTAGTAGGGTGTGGTCAAGCGGTTCGCCACGATATTTGGCAGCCTCAACGAATATGCGCAAATTATCTACCACTTTACGTTGTCCGCTAAAATCATCAAACTTTAGTGGGCGCAGTGCGTTTTCAAAGTCGCGTTCTGAAGCCGAAGGAGCTGATTGCTCCGCGCGTATATCAAAAGTATCTTCGTTCATTCAACTTTTTGTTACTTCTTGTCTGACAATTGGAGTATCGTTATACGTCTTCAAAGTCAACGTATTCTCCTTCGTTTTTGTCAAATATCTTATTGCTTCGTTTTTGGCGTGAGTTAGGATTGCTCTCATGATGCGCATTGCCCGATGTCGTGTGGTTATTAGGGTTCTCGCCAGCACTATATGGGTTTTGACGCTGCGAAGTGTTGGAACGACGCGCTGAGCCGCCAAAGAGCGTATTCAGAAAGTTATGCCCTGCTCTTATAAACGAGAAAGCAAAACTTAATAGGATAAATATAAAGCCAAAAATGAAGATGAAAAGGCATCCAAGTAAGTGCATAATGTCTTTTTGTTGCGTAAAATGGGGTTAAATAATCGGTGAATGAGAGAACGGGAATCCTGCTCTCTTCACTCTTTTAGGCAACAATCGTGCCAACACAACGCATGAAGTGCTTAATTATTTGTAATCGCGATATAGATTGTTGGCGATTGAGGTAAGCACATATAGCACAATTACGGCAGCAAATCCTTTCAATCCTAATACGGCAAGTAATAAGATGCTTGCTGCGATAAAGCCATAACGTAACTCGTTACCCTGCCAACCATACGACTTAAACTTTAGCGCAAACATCGGTATCTCTGCAATGAGCAACCAACTTGCCACTAACACTCCTACAATCAATAAGACTGCATAAGCTTCATTGGGCATTAACTCTGGGTTGAACTGAAAGGAAGCGGCCAGCGATGTCCAAAAAAGAGCATTGGCAGGAGTGGGGAGTCCGATGAAAGTAGTCGTTTGGCGCTCATCTAAATTGAACTTTGCCAGGCGCAGGGCTGAAAAGGCCGCCATAATAAAGGCCGCATAGGGTAATAGTTGTCCTAACAAAGGCTGGCCAAACAAGGGTGTTTCGTTACTCAATGAACTTATCATGGAGTACACAACGGCCGATGGAGCAAAACCAAAGGTGACGTCGTCGGCCAACGAGTCTAACTCCTTACCAATAGGAGAAGAAACGTGTAGCAGTCGAGCTGCAAAACCGTCAAAAAAATCGAATATAGCACCTATCACTACAAATAGCAATGCTAACTGATAGTCGGACTGAAAGGCCCAATAGGTGGCAATGCAACCCGAAATGAGGTTGCAGCAAGTAAGCGTATTAGGAAAATGTTTTTTCATACGTGAGGTTATTCAATATTTTACATTGTGGGGCAGGCTTCCAGCCCATGCGTATTGTGCCGCATTTCATCTCAGGCTGGAAGCCTGCCCCTTGTTAGGACTTTATATGTTGCTTCCTATAAAATTGATTGACTATTTATTTCAACTTCGCTATCACCGTTTGATTGCCTACGGTGGCTTGTCCCATGTGTACCAGTACTTCAGTACCCAATGGTAAGTAGACATCTACACGTGAGCCAAACTTGATGAAGCCCATGTGTTCGTCGAAGTAGCACTCCTCGTCTTCACGAGCGTAGGTAACAATGCGGCGTGCAACGGCACCTGCAATTTGGCGTACCAACACTTCTTTGCCGTCAGGGGTCTCAATCACTATGGTCGAACGTTCATTTTCTGTACTTGCCTTAGGTAGCCAAGCTTTATGAAAGTTGCCACTGTGATGAACTACCTTCTTGACAATACCTTCAACGGGGAACCAGTTGGCATGTACGTTGGTGATAGACATAAAGATAGAAATCATCAAGCGACGGTCGTGGAAGTATTCATTTTCGTCCACTTCTTCTATCACTACTACGCGGCCATCAGCTGCGGCCAACACGGTGTCTTCCTTCTCGCCATCGAAGAGGCGAATGGGGCAACGGAAGAAGTTGACAGCCATACCATATAAAATAATGCATACGGCTGCATATAAGTAAAAGGGCCATAAAGTGACATCGCGCAATAGGTAGTAGAGTAAGCCTCCAATAAGGATAATGGCTACTAAACTATTGCGCAATATATCATTGCCCTCGCTATGTAGTCTTACGTTTTTTATTTTATGCTTTCTTACCATGAATGATGCTTTGTTGGAATTGTTTTGAGGATAGCGAGTGACACGTTTAATTGTTAAACGACACGCTTATCGTGGCAAAGATACTGCAAACCGAGGGCAATACAAAATAAAAGGCCTTAGACTTTTATTTTTATTGCAGAGGTGCCGCGTATCTTATGCAAAGATAATAAGAAAAACTTAAAGAATAGTGGTTTTCACTCTTTAATCCACTCCTTTGAGAGTACGCTCTCCAATTCTTCGGCCGAGAGTCGAAGGCGGAAGTTACCCTTTTCGGCAATGGAAATACCTCCCGTTTCTTCACTCACGACAACGGCTATGCAGTCACTCTTCTGCGAAATACCCAAAGCGGCGCGGTGGCGCAAACCGAGTGATTTGGGTATATCGGTGTCGTGTGAAATAGGCAAAATGCAGCCTGCTGCTTTAATGCGTCCGTGTGATATAATCATGGCACCGTCGTGCAAAGGAGAGTTTTTGAAAAATATGTTTTCAATCAGTCGCTGCGTGATATTGGCGCTGATTTGGTCGCCCGTGGTGATGTATTCGTTCAGTCCGACATAGCGCTCAATGATAATAAGTGCTCCCACCTTCTGCTTGCCCATGTTCATGCAAGCCATGACAATGGGCATAATCTCTTCACGGTGTACGCCTGCTTCTTTATCTTTATTCTTGCCACTGAAAAGGCGTGAGATAAAAGCCGTATTGTGACGCGCGCCAATGGTGCTGAAGAAGTGTCGGATTTCTTCTTGGAATAGAATAATCAGCGCTAACGAGCCTACATTGACCAACTTGTCAAGAATGGTGCCCAATAAGCGCATCTCAAATATTTGTGATACAAATATCCATACTACAATAAAAACAATAATACCGCCAAAGATGTTAGCCGAACTTGATTCTTTCATCAATCGGTAAATGTAGTAAAGCAGTATGGCTACCGAAAAAATGTCGATAATATCTTTTATTCCGAAACTGAACATGGGAGGGAGGGGGAATGTGCAAATGTGAGAAGATGCAAATGTACAAATATGGGAATGCAGTAACGTAGAAAATTATTAAAGCGGCGTTCTAATGAAGTCGTCTAAACTTTTATGAAGTTCAAAATTTGCCTTTATTTTTGAAGCGATTTTTGTATAAGATAGGCTGCACCTCAGCAAAAATCTCAAGCAAGCTTGGCTTTTTGCATTCGGTTTGCACTATCTTTGGCATTGAAGAGGGAGTGTAGCGAGCTACACGACCGATGAAAGGTCAAAAAGCGGTCAAAAAGAAAGGTAAAGATTGAATTTAGAAGAGATAAAAGTTTAAATATAATCTTCGTCAGAAAAGTTTAGACGACTTCAATAATTAGGTGTTCAGTTTTAAGGTTATGAGGCCATAAAGCTCCATCACGTTGACAATCAACTAAACTAACTTTTTAACCTTATAACCCTCAAAACGTAAAGCAAAAACTTACCACTCCTTCATTTTCATAACGATGCGTTTGGCTTCAACGGCCTCTTTTACATCGTGAACGCGCAAGATGTGTGCTCCTTTCATTAAGGCTATGGTGTTAAGCACGGTGGTTCCGTTAAGCGATGTCTGGGGCGTACCGCCTAATAGTTTATATATCATCGACTTACGCGAGATGCCAACTAATAGGGGAAGATTGAATAAGTTGAAGTCGTCGAGGTGATGAAAGAGTTCGTAATTATGTTCGAGCGTTTTGCCAAAGCCAAAGCCAGGATCAACAATAATATCCTTGGCTCCCATTTGACACAAGCGGTCAATTCGTTCAGCGAAATAGAGCATTACCTCGCGGCGCAAATTGTCGTAGTGAGGGGATTGTTGCATTGTATCGGGTGTGCCTTGCATGTGCATTAATATATAAGGTACACCCAATCGGGCCACGGTACGGAACATTTGGCGATCCATCATGCCTCCCGATATATCGTTGATGATGTCAGCGCCCTCTTCTTCAACACACATTCGTGCCACATCAGCGCGAAAGGTGTCAACCGAAATGGGTACTTCGGGGTAAAGGCGACGTACTACGCGTAGTCCGCGGCGCAAGCGGTTCATCTCTTCTTCGGGCGAGACATCGTCTGCTCCTGAACGTGAAGAATAGCCGCCAATGTCAATCATGTCAGCCCCGTCGTCCATTAATTGCTGAACACGTGCAGCAATATGTTCTTCGTCGGACGTGCGACTTTCAGCATAAAAGGAGTCGGGCGTAACGTTCAGTATGCCCATTATTTTAGGTTCGCACAGTGAATATAACTTACCACGCAAATTAAGTGTATGCATCATGGTGTTCTAATTTTAGGGCAAAATTACAAATTTCTTTTGATTGCTTGTACGATAAAAAAGACTTTCGTACCTTTGTGCTACTTAATTGTAATAAAGAAATGAGTATAGCAGAATTATACGAATTGTTTTTGCAACACCCCGTTGTAACGACCGATACACGTAATTGCCCTAAGGGGTCCATGTTTTTTGCCCTTCGAGGCGAGACTTTTAATGGCAATGCTTTTGCTTTGCAAGCTTTGCAGAGCGGTTGTGCCTATGCCGTGGTTGACGATACTACAGTGGTAGGCGATGAACGTTTGATACACGTTGACGATGTATTGACCACCTTGCAACAGTTGGCTACCTATCATCGTCATCAATTACAAACGCCAGTGTTGCAGATAACAGGTACCAATGGCAAAACAACAACCAAAGAACTAACCTCTGCCGTTTTGGCCGAGAAGTTCAACGTGCTCTATACGCAAGGTAATTTTAACAACCATATCGGTGTGCCCAAGACCTTATTGCGCTTGCGTAAAGAACACGAAATCGCAGTAGTCGAAACGGGCGCCAATCACCCAGGCGAGATAGCACAACTCTCAAAGATTGTAGATGCTAATTGCGGGCTCATAACGAACGTTGGCCGTGCGCATCTTGAAGGTTTTGGCTCGTTTGAGGGGGTTATCCATACTAAAGGCGAGTTGTATGATTACTTGCGTACAAAGTCTGATAGTTTCATCTTCATTGATGGTGACAACCCATATTTAGGTCCCATTAGTAAAGGGCTTACGGCTTACACCTACGGCACCCCCGACAAGGGATATGGAATAGAAGGCGATGTAGTGGAATGCAATCCTTATCTTAAGTTCCGCTTTCGTGTAGCAGGTGAATCGTGGCATGAAGTGCAGACCCACTTAATTGGTGCTTACAACGTTACGAATGCTTTAGCGGCCATTGCGGTAGGTCATCACTTTGGCGTGACAGCTGAACAAGCAGCGCACGCTATCGCTAACTACGTTCCGTCCAACAATCGCAGCGAAATGGTAAAGACGGCCCATAACCAATTAATTGTTGATGCCTATAATGCAAACCCAACGAGTATGAAGGCTGCGCTCGACAACTTTAATCGTATTCCTTCTGCTCACAAAATGTGTATCTTGGGCGAGATGCGTGAATTGGGATTAGCCTCAGCCGAAGAACATAAGAAGGTGGCAGAACAAGCACTCCAATTAGGCTGCGAAGAAGTTTGGTTCGTCGGAGAAGAGTTCCAACCTTATGCTGAAGGAGCACGTTGGTTCCCAGACGTGGAGGCTGTTAAGACGGCACTCACAGGTGGCAACCAACCTGTCGACCGCTTGATATTAATAAAGGGGTCGAACGGAACAAAACTTTTCCAATTGCCAGCGTTATTGTAGTTTTTTATTGACGAGTTGATAAGTTCATGGGTAAGTTTGTTTAACTGCTTGTGTTCAATAAGAGTAAGTTACCATTCACTTGTCAACTTGCTAACCAATAAGAAAGAGACATGGATTTTATCAAACGACTTTTGTTTGCCATTAAGTCGGCATTCACTTCAACAATAGTAGGCGTATGTTCATCGCTTGTGAGTGTGTTTTACTTCGTGGTTGCCTTCGATCTCTTTTGGCGTGGCAACACCGATTGGACCACTCCTTTGCGCACCATTATCTTTCATACGCCATTAATTATTGAAGTAGTTGTTATCGTGCTTGTTTTTGTTCACAACTTTACAAAGAAGAAGATAGAACAACAAACCAATGCACTTAATGCAGCAAACAATGCTGCAACCGAGTCTACAGAGACTTTAGCTATAGAAAATAGCAAAGAAACCGCAGAGGCCGCACAGGACTCTAAAGAAAAGCAGGTTGTGGAATAGCGATTAACGCATTAAATATTTATACTTCACGCCCCATTTACGGCACTATTGTTCCATTTTACCCAAAATGGTAAGGACAAAAGCGCGGTAAATGGGGTTTTTGCGTATTTTTGTAACCGAAATAAATAGTATGTGAAACCCTATAATAGGAGCAGAACAGCTCTTACAGTAAACATAACGATGAATAAAAAGTTATTGTTAATACTCACACTCTCTGGTTGCAGCCTATTGGCTTCGGCACAATCTGTGCTTTCGCTTGACAGTTGTCGTGCCCTGGCGCTGCGCAACAACAAAGAGTTGGCACAGAGCAGAGTGAAAATAGAGAAAGCTGGATGGGATCGCAAGGCTGCCCATACCAACTACCTACCTAAAGTGTCGCTCACCGCAGGGTATATGCGTTCGGGCGATGAAATTTCTTTGCTCAGTTCTGACCAGAAAAGCGCCTTTAATAATATGGGTACCAATTTGGTCAATGGCTTTAACGGGCAGTACGCAGGACAGTTTAATACGATTTTGCAACAGGTCGTAACGAAGTATCCCGACCTCGCCCCCTTAGTGCAAGACTTTTCGCAGAAGTTGCCTCAACTGCAAGGTGCCTTAGCACAAGCAGGTAATCAGTTTGGTCATGGCATAACCGATGCTCTACGCACCGATACACGTAATATGACAGCTGGCGTGATACTACTCACGCAACCTCTCTATATGGGCGGAAAGATAAAAGCTTACGAGAATATTACAAAGTATCAAGAACTCTTGGCCAAAGACCAACTTCGTGCAGACGAACTCCAAGTACTGCTTGATGTAGATAAAGCCTATTGGCAAGTCGTCTCGCTGGCCAATAAACGCAAGTTGGCAGTGAGCTATCGCGATATGTTGGCCCACCTCGACTCTGATGTTGTGAAGATGATCAACGAAGGTGTTGCTACAAAAAGCAATGAACTTTCGGTAAGCGTTAAACTCAATGAGGCTGAAATGACGCTTATGAAGGTGGACGATGGATTGACACTTTCACGAATGCTACTTTGTCAACTTTGTGGCTTGCCTCTTGAAAGTGCGCCAACGTTGGTTGACGAAGAGAATACCGACTTACCCACTGTGGCTGAAAACGTTATACCTGATGTGCAAACGGCTTACGCTAATCGTGCCGAAATATCCCAACTCACTACAGCACAAAATATCTATGCAGAGAAGGCCAAAGTAGAGCGGGCTGCCGTACTGCCTCAGTTGGCACTGACGGGTGGGTATATGATTTCCAACCCTAACGTGTTTAATAGTTTTGAAAAGAAGTTTCGTGGTACCTGGGCCGTTGGGGTTATGCTAAAGGTACCTGTCTGGAATTGGGGCGAAACGAAGTATAAAATGCGTGCCGCACGTGCCGAGGCTTCAATGGCAGCACTCAAAACCGATGAAGCGAAAGAGAAAATTGAGTTACAAGTCAACCAAGAGGCCTTTCGCGTAAACGAAGCCAATCGAAAGCTCACGCTTAGTCTTAAAAACTTAGATAAGGCCGAAGAGAACCTTCGCACCGCACAAGTAGGTTTTAAAGAAGGCGTAACGACCACTTCCGACCTACTCGCAGCCCAAACCGCTTGGTTGCAAGCACATAGTGACAAGATTGACGCACAAATTGACATTAAGCTCAGTCGTGCCGCTTATAACAAGGCGTTGGGACGGTAGTGAATGTGCAAATGCATGGTTAATGGGAAAATGTGCAAATGTGCAAATAGTCGCCTTTTGTGGCAGAGTTTTCTCATTAAACTCATTAAAACTCAACTTATTAAACTCTTTAAACTCATAAACATCTCTCTTCCATGCGACAGAAAGCAAACTTTATTCCTGCTATCTTGATTATGGCGGGCATTATCATATTAGTAATTATAGGTAGTCTGTATGCCTTTGACAATGAACCTGACACCATTCAAGGACAGGCCGATGTGACAGAATATCGCGTTTCGAGCAAAGTGCCAGGACGCGTGCTCAAGTATATGGTCAAAGAAGGTGACTACGTACATGCTGGTGACACTTTGGCTATATTGGAAGCACCCGAAGTGAATGCTAAACTTGCCCAAGCACAAGCTGCGGAGGACGCTGCAGCAGCTCAAAATCGTAAGGCTGAAAAGGGGGCTCGCCAAGAGCAAATAGCTGGTGCTTACGAAATGTGGCAAAAGGCAAAGGCGGGTGTCGACATAGCCGAGAAGTCTTACACTCGCGTGAAGCGCCTTTATGATCAAGGCGTTATGACGGCTCAAAAATTAGACGAAGTAACGGCACAACGCAATGCCGCCATTGCCACAGAACGTGCTGCCAAGTCACAATACGACATGGCGAAGAATGGAGCAGAACGTGAAGACAAAGAGGCCGCTGCCGCTTTGGTCAATCGTGCAAAGGGTGCCGTAAGCGAGGTAAACTCTTATATCAAAGAGACCGTCTTAGTGGCTTCGGCTGACGGCGAAGTTACAGACATTTTCCCTCAAATCGGTGAGTTAGTAGGTACGGGCGCACCGATTATGAACATAGCCTTGATGAACGATATGTGGGTCACCTTCAGCATTCGCGAAGACCATTTGGCTAACTTCAAGATGAATCAAACCTTCAAGGCTACCATTCCTGCTTTGAATAATAAGGAGGTAACGCTCAAGGTGTATTATATGAAAGACCTCGGTTCGTATGCCGCATGGAAGGCTACAAAGACGACTGGTCAATTCGATATGAAGACATTTGAAGTAAAAGCCTCACCCGTACAGAAAGTAGAAGGCTTACGTCCTGGCATGAGTGTAATTCTTGCCCCTGAAACCAAATAAATACGTTCTGTAAAAGTAGGTGTTCGAATTTAGTTTATATCAAAAGAGAACTATGGGATGCAGCTTGAACCAAGGAACAAGATGCGCTGGGGAGAGGACTTTTGATATAAGCTAATTGGGAACATCTAAATATAAACTAATTTTGAAGACCTACTTATTATGAATGGTGGAATATTGAGTAGAGAGTGGAAACGCATTGCTGCACACCCCATCTACCTATTTTGTATGGTGTTGGCTCCACTCTTCTGCTACTACTTCTTCACTTCGCTGATGCGACAGGGCTTGCCGGAGAGTTTGCCTATGGGACTGGTAGATGAAGACCATACCACCACTACGCGCAACTTGGCACGCAACTTAGATGCCTTTCAGATGAGTGACATCACACATGAATATCCTAACGTGACCGAAGCGCGCCGTGCCGTACAGAAAGGCGACATCTATGGTTTTTACCTTATACCGCATGGCACAACCAAACAAGCACAGTTGCAACGCGTTCCTATGGTATCATTCTATACCAACTACTCTTACCTCGTAGCCGGTTCGTTGCTGTATCGTGATATGCGTATGATGTCGGAGTTGGCCTCCGGAGCAGCTTCGCGTACGGTACTTTATGCCAAAGGGGCTACCGAAGGACAGGCGATGGCTTACTTACAACCTATTGTAATTGATATGCACGCCGTGGGCAATCCTTGGCTGAACTATAACATTTACTTGTCGAATATTATCATACCGGGTATGTTAGGCATCTTCATCTTTATGGTGACGGTGTATAGTTTAGGCTCAGAGTTGAAGTTCGACACGGCCGATGAACTCATGGCTTCGTCCAATGACTCTATCATTGTAGCGCTCACTACAAAACTCTTGCCCCATACCATAGTATTTCTATTAATGGGTACGTTGTACGTATTGCTGCTTTATGGCTATTTACACTTCCCCTGCAACTGCGGCATACCGCGTATGTGGTGCGTCATGGCACTATTCGTCTTGGCTTGTCAAGGATTAGGCGTGTTTATGTTTACCATGTTGCCCACCTTGCGTATGGGACTATCGTTTGCTTCCCTTTGGGGCGTTATCTCGTTCAGCATATCAGGCATGTCGTTCCCCGTAATGGCCATGCACCCCATATTGCAAGGTCTGTCATACCTCTTTCCCTTGCGCCATTACTATCTGTTGTATGTCAATAGTGCGCTTGACGGTTACATTTTAGCCAATGCTTGGCCCTTCGTGTTAGGCATGATAGGCTTTATGGTGTTGCCCATTCCCTTCTTAGGCCGATTGAAGAAGGTAATGAAAACGTATGCTTATGAACCATAGGGGAATGTGCAAATGTGAGAATGTGCAAATGTGAGAATGTGCAAATGCTTCGTTAATGTGCAAATGGGCAAATGTGAGAATGTGCAAATGTGAGAATGTACAAATGGTAGCCTTTGTTTGCGCAGTTGTTCTTTAAAAATAGCAAGAAAAGGTAACAATTTGCACATTTGCACATTCTCACATTTGCACATTTCCAGCACATTTCCGGCACATTCACACATTAAATAACTCGTACTATGTTCAACTTCCGACAGTCACTTTCCGACTTTAACTACATATTCCGTGAAGAGTTGAAGACGATACTCCGCGATAAGGGCGTTATCATCTTCTTCTTTCTCGTGCCTTTAGGTTATCCCCTACTCTACACGTTTATTTACACCAACGAGGTGGTGCGCGAAGTGCCTATTGCTGTGGTCGACAATTGTCGATCAACACAAAGCCGTACGTATTTGCGTCATCTTGATGCCTCGCCCGATGTAAAGATAGTCTCTTATTGTGCCAATATGAGTGAGGCTAAAAGTCTGATAAAGCACCGTGAGGCTTATGGTGCCGTCAATATTCCGCGCGACTTTACTGACCGACTCAACAAAGGCGAGCAGGTGTATGTAAGTGCTTTTGCCGACATGAGCGGCATGCTCTATTATAAGAGTGTACTCACGGCCAATACTAATGTCAGTTTGGCCATGAATGCCGATATCAAGGTAAAACGCGCGGGGGGAACGACGGCACAGCAAGACCTCGTAGCCGAACACCCCATACAGTATGAAGAAGTGTCGCTCTATAATCCACAAAACGGATTTGCCACCTTCCTCATTCCTGCCGTCTTGATGCTTATCATTCAGCAAACCCTCTTATTGGGCATAGGCATGGCAGCAGGTACAGCACGCGAACACAATGCTTTTCGCAATCTTGTACCCGTTGAGCGCCACAATCGCGGACTGTTGCGTATCGTGTTTGGCAAAGGTTTCGCTTATTTATTGGTGTACATCCCCCTTAGCGTATATGTGTTAGCCATTGTGCCTCACCTTTTCCGACTAAATCAGATAGGCAATCCTTGGGACATACTCCTATTCATTACACCTTACTTGATAGCCTGCATCTTATTCAGTATGATGGTGAGTGCCTTTGTGCGTCATCGCGAGATGTGTATCATGTTAATCGTCTTCACATCTGTTCCCCTGCTTTTCATCTCTGGGCTTTCGTGGCCAGGCAGTGCTATACCCGCAGGGTGGAAGGCAGTGAGCTACATCTTCCCTTCCACGTTTGGCATTAATGGTTTCGTAGCCATCAACAATATGGGAGCCGATTTAGGCGATGTAAAGCACGATTGGTACATGCTTTGGGTGCAAGCTTTTATCTATTTGATAACCACTTGTGGTGTATACAAGGCCAGCATTATACGCGCTCGGCAAAAAACCATTAATATATGGCGCACGAAGGGGAAAGGGTAAATATCCATTTACTCAAGTTTCGGATTTAGCAAGGACGGGCTGAAAGCCCAATGGAGCACATAGCCCAGGGCAAGCGAAGCGACACCCTGGG
>OBII01000343.1_pt1 | contig 20030 bp, 13 predicted proteins | sample 2433771 | NCBI WGS metagenome assembly OBII01 (sample SAMEA2452127, study PRJEB22498) | human gut metagenome | biome: human feces; feature: human gut; material: feces | place: Australia | collected 2012
TCAAGTGGAACTTCACCAAGTTCCTCGTTAACAAGAAGGGTCAGGTTGTAGCCCGCTTCGAGCCTACTACAAGCTTCGATGTCATCGCTAAGGCTATCGAAGAGTGGTTGAACTTCTAATGAAAGATAGAAGTCTCGAACTGAGAATAGAATTTCTAAAAAAAGAGAATAGAATCTCTAAAATAAAAGCCAGGTTGCTTTTCGCAGCCTGGCTTCTTTTATAATGTGATATTGTTATTTCAATATATCTCAAAGAATAATTGTCAACTGTTTGCTATAAACTATAAACTATTAACTGTTAACTATTAGTCAACCTTTGGCACATCCTTGAGGAACTGCTGGATTTCTTCATCACTTACTGAATAATTGTGCAAATCGCCATTAATATAGCTATCGTAAGACGGCATATCGATAAGACCATGGCCTGAGAGGCAGAACAGGATAACCTTCTCCTTGCCCTCTTCCTTAGCCTTCAGAGCCTCACGTATAGTGGCTGCAATCGCATGACAGCTCTCTGGAGCAGGAATGATACCCTCGGTCTGTGCAAAGAGCATACCCGCCTTGAATGACTCCAGCTGAGGGATATCTACACCATGCAGATAACCATCCTTCAGAAGTTGGGAGATAATCATACCCGCACCATGATAACGGAGACCACCTGCATGAATGTTGGCTGGCTTGAAATCATGACCCAAAGTAAACATTGGCAGCAATGGAGTATAACCTGCCTCATCACCGAAATCATACTCAAACTTACCGCGAGTCAGTTTAGGACAGCTCTCTGGCTCTGCAGCAATAAACTCAGTATGGCGCTCGCCTGTAAAGTTGTGACGGAGGAATGGGAAGGCAAGACCACCAAAGTTACTACCACCACCGAAACAAGCAATCACCTGATCAGGATACTCACCTGCCATCGCCATCTGCTTCTCTGCCTCTAGACCGATGATGGTCTGGTGAAGTGCCACATGATTGAGCACAGAACCCAGCGTATACTTACAGCCCGGTGTGGTTGTAGCCAGCTCAACAGCCTCACTGATGGCAGTACCGAGCGAACCAGGATGATGAGGATCACGTGTGATAATGTTCTTACCGGCGCGTGTACTCATAGAAGGAGAACCCTCTACAGTGGCTCCAAACGTACGCATGATGCTGGAACGGTATGGTTTCTGCTGCATGGTAATCTTTACCTGATAAACTGCTGCCTCCAGGCCGTAGAGTTTTGCTGCATAAGAGAGGGCTGCACCCCACTGTCCTGCACCAGTCTCTGTAGTGACGTTGGTATCACCCTCCTGCTTACAGTAGTAGCACTGAGGAATCGCTGAATTGATTTTATGAGAACCTAACGGGTTGGTACTCTCATTCTTGAAGTAGATATGCGCCGGAGTACCAAGTGCCTCCTCAAGGGCATAAGCACGTACAAGAGGGGTTGAACGGTAGAAGGTGTACTTCTCCAGCACATCTTCCGGAATATCAATCCAAGCGTGCTCTGTATCAAGTTCCTGCTTTGAGCACTCCTTATTAAATACGTGTGACAAATCATCAGCATTCATTGGCTGGTGTGTCTGAGGGTTCAACGGCGGCAAAGGCTTGTTAGGCATATCTGCCTGAATGTTGTACCACTGAGTAGGAAGTTCCTGCTCGCTTAAGATGTACTTTTTCTGTCTCATATCTATATATATGTTTAAAATTGTTGTATGCCTGAACAAAGGTACAAATAAAAAATGAAATAAAAAACTTTTTTATCTGATTTTCCACTATTTTTTTATTTTTGTCCAACAAATCAGTTAATTCTATTGGTATTATTTGTTACGAAAGTATACAATCAGTGCGATTTCTAAGATTTTAACCAAATATTACACCTAAAATATCAAATATTACCCCACTATTATAACAGGAAATAGTATCTTTGCAACAGAAAAATTCAAAATGCGTTGTGAAACGCTTATCATCATCTTTTACTTATACAAAAAATAAAACATTGGAACTCAATAGGGGTATTGAGATTCCAATGTTTTTTTTATGCAATAAACTGATTACTTTTCATTACCTAAATCTATCTGCGATATCTGATTCAACAGATTTACAGCCTGCCCTACTGTCTTCACATCATTGATGCGAAGCATTCGCTTGTTGAATTTTTCCTTCAGAACACAGTCTTGAATATGACTGGTAACGTAAGCGAGTATGCGGTTAAACATCTGACTCCTGTAGAACGGACTGTTTACATTGCTCACAAACTGCATCTGCATATAGCCCTGCTTGAGAATAATCTTCTCGCAACCTAGCTTCTTGCCTACCCTACGCAGACCTACCACATGCATCAGTTCGTCTGCTTCATGAGGCACAGGACCAAAACGGTCTATCATACGCTTGCGGTAAGCTTCTACTTCCTCATCGCTCTCCAGGCGGTCCAGTTCACGATAAAGAAGCATGCGCTCACTGTCACCAGGCACATAAGTCTGAGGGAAATACATCTCCAGATCGCTCTCTATGCCACAATCGTCAACGAAATCATCACCCGTAAGCTGGGCACCTTCATCCATCTTCTCCTGATAAAGATCACAGAACTCCTCGTTCTTCAACTCTGTGACAGCCTGAGAGAGAATCTTCTGGTAGGTTTCATAACCCAGATCTTCCATAAAACCGCTCTGCTCAGAGCCCAGCAGATTACCCGCACCGCGGATATCCAGGTCCTGCATGGCGAGATTGAAGCCGCTACCCAGTTCGCTGAACGTCTCCAGAGCCTCCAGACGGCGACGCGCCTCAGGAGTAAGTGCACTCTTAGGTGGCGCCATCAGATAGCAGAAAGCCTTCTTGTTGCTTCTTCCTACGCGTCCACGCATCTGATGCAGGTCACTCAATCCGAAGTGATGAGCATCGCTCACGATAATCGTATTGGCATTGGAAATGTCGATACCGTTCTCTACAATAGTGGTAGAAAGCAGTACATCATAATCGTAATTGATAAAGCCCATGATGATTTTCTCCAAATCCTCAGGCTTCATCTGTCCGTGACCGATTGCTACCCTACAGTCTGGGATATGCTTCTCGATGAGCATCTTGAGCTCCGGAAGCTTGGATATTCTGTCGCATACGAAATAAACCTGTCCGTTTCGGCTCATCTCGAAATTGATGGCATCGCAGATAACTTCACTACTAAACGTTACCAGTTCGGTATGAATCGGATAACGGTTAGGTGGCGGAGTGCGCATGATACTCATATCCCGGGCGCCCATCAGAGAGAACTGGAGGGTTCGCGGAATCGGAGTGGCACTCATCGTGAGTGTATCGACATTTACCTTGAGCTGACGGAGTTTCTCTTTGGTAGACACACCGAACTTCTGCTCTTCATCGATGACGAGCAGTCCCAGGTCATGCCATTTCACGGTCTTTGATATCAGCTTATGCGTACCTATGAGGATATCAATCTTACCCTCTTTCAGGGCGTCAAGCACCTCTCTGGTTTCCTTCGCAGTACGGGCTCTACTGAGATAGTCTACCCTTACAGGCATGCCTTCCAGACGTTTCTTGAAGGTCTGATAGTGCTGGAAAGCCAGAACGGTAGTAGGCACCAGCACCGCAACCTGCTTGCTGTCGCACGCAGCCTTGAAGGCTGCACGGATGGCAACCTCAGTCTTGCCGAAGCCCACATCGCCACAAACCAGACGGTCCATCGGTCTGCCGCTCTCCATATCCTTCTTTACCTCCTGAGTAGCCTTATTCTGGTCTGGCGTATCTTCATACAGGAAGGAAGCCTCCAGCGTATGCTGCAGATAATTGTCGGCACTGAAGGCGAATCCCTTCTCCCGTCGGCGCTGGGCATAGAGTTTGATCAGGTCGCGCGCAATGTCCTTGATTCGCTTCTTAGCTTTGTCCTTGAGTTTATCCCAGGCACCTGTACCCAGTGTAGACAGACGAGGCGGAGTACCGGTATCGCTGCGGCGATATTTGCTGATTTTATAAAGCGAGTGGATAGAAACATCCACCTTGTCATTGTTCGTATAGACGATGCGGATCATTTCCTGATAGCTGTTGCCCGTAGGAACCCTAACCAGACCGCCGAACTTGCCGATACCGAAGTCTACATGCACGATAAAATCTCCCACTTCCATCTCCTGCAGTTCCTTCATGGTGAGTGCCATCTTGCCGGCTCTCGCTTTATCTGAGCGCAGGTTATATTTATGAAAACGGTCAAAAATCTGATGATCGGTAAAGAAACAGCACTTCTTGTCATGGTCAGTAAAGCCTTCATGAAGCGTCTTGTCTACCGGTGTAAAACGGATGGCGTAGCGCTTCAGCTCTTCGCTTTCAAAGATATCCTTCAGGCGCTGTTGCTGCTTCTGGCTATCTGCCAATATATATAAGGTGTAACCCTGGAGCAGGAAATCCTCCAGAGTCTGGCAAAGCAAATTAAAATTCTTATGGAAAAGAGGCTGTGGAGCGATATTGAAAGGTATCACAGCCGGACTCTCTGACGGAGCGACCTTGCCGAACTCGATACGGAGATGAGCCGCTACAGCCTTCTTGAAATCGAGCGGAGAAACGAGGTTGAGCTCGGTCTTCATGTCATGTCTGATGCGCTCAGCCTCTACCTCAGTAGCTCCCTCCAGCTGCTCGGTAAGGCTCTGCGATGAGAAGCCTTCGGTATAGATCTGACCGATGCGGTCGCAAACGAAAGAAAGATCTTTCGCCACGACGGGCGTACTTTCGGAGAGGAAATTGAGGAAACACTGCTTGTTGCTCTCGATATGGGCGAGTTCGGGCACGATTTCTATCTCTGTGCGCTTCGCCTGCGAGAGCTGAGTCTCAACATCAAAGGTACGGATGGTGTCAATCTCATCGCCGAAGAAGTCGATACGGAACGGATATTCGCAACTGTAGGAATAGACATCGAGGATGCTTCCACGCACGGCAAACTGGCCCGGTTCATAAACATAATCGGTTTCTTTGAGTTCGAAATCGCGCAGGGTATGAACCACATCGGTCTGAGCAATCTGCTGGCCTACAGTCAGTTTCAGAATCCGTTCATCCAGATTCTGCTTAGCCACAACGAGTTCTGCCAGTGCATCGGGATAAGTGACTACCAGGAAATGTCCTCCCGAAGAGAGGCGCGCCAGCACCTCTGTACGTAGGATTTCGTTCGCTGCATCACGCTGCCCGTATTTCACGGCACGCCGATAGCTGGAAGGAAAGAAGAAGACCTTCTCCTGCCCCATCATCTGAGTGAGATCGTGATAAAAATAGCCTGCTTCATCGGCATCATCCAGTACGAAGAGTACCGAACGCCTCATCTTCCCCTGCAGAGAAGCAAAGAACATCGGAGCCGAAGAGCACAGCAAACCCTGGAGAAAAATGGAATGAACCGACTTCTTCCCCATCAAATCAAAGAGGGCATCCGCCTGTGGCGAACGCCCGTATGTTTTTTCTATCTTTTGGATTTCCATCCAAGTACTGATTAGTGATTACTGATTACTGAGTAGTGATTACAGAGTATTAATCCTTCTTCGGATATTTCTTGAACCAGCCATCCAGGCGCAGTCGCATCACGCCAAAGAAAGCCTCACCAAAGATGCCACCACTCATCTTGCTCACACCTTCACGACGGTTAACAAAGATGACAGGCACCTCCTTGATCTTGAAACCGATTCGATGAGCCGTATATTTCATCTCTATCTGGAAAGCATAGCCCTTGAAGCGGATAGCATCCAAATCTATGGTTTCCAATACCTTACGTCGGTAGCAGACGAATCCAGCTGTGGTATCATTCACCTTAAATCCGGTTACGATACGTACGTATTTAGAAGCGAAATAGCTCATCAATACGCGCCCGATAGGCCAGTTGACCACGTTCACACCCGAAATATATCTTGAGCCTACAGCCACATCATACCCCTCATCGTGAGTTGCCGCATAGAGACGAGGCAAATCATTAGGATCATGACTGAAGTCGGCATCCATCTCGAAGATGAAGTCATAGCCCTGCTTCAATGACCATTTGAAGCCCATGATATAGGCAGTACCCAAACCGAGTTTACCCGAACGCTCCAGGATATGCAGACGACCGGCAAACTCATTATCCATCAAGCCCTTAACAATGGCAGCAGTACCGTCAGGACTTCCGTCATCGATAACGAGGATATCAAACTGCTTCTCGAGACCGAAGACAGCACGGATGATTTTCTCGATGTTTTCCTTCTCATTATATGTAGGAATGATTACTATGCTATCACTCATAACTTCTTCTAATTTTAATGATTCTGATACTAAATAATGTAATACAGATGCAAAATTACAACTTATTTTTGAAATAACAAGCGAAAACCCGAAATTATTGGTCCGGATTCTCTACAAAACCCTGATATTTCTTGTCAAGTCCGTTCATGATCGCCTCATAGCTCTTGTTCATCTGGTTCTTGATATTGTCAGCTCCCTTGCCTATCGGCTCGATAGGCTCATGAATGGTAAGCTTCAGAGGATGCCAGAAAGCCCAGTAGATGTCCTTCATACGAGGCTTCACATCAAAACTGCCATTGATGGTAAGCGGACATACCGGCAACTGCAGTTCATCGGCAAGCATGAAAGCACCGCGGCGGAACACGCCCATGTGCCCCGTAAACGAACGGGCACCCTCTGGGAATACCACCAGCGACATGCCCTCTTTAAGCACCTCGCGAGCACGGTCATAAGAAGCGCGGATCTTCGAAGGTCCGCTCTTGTCTACAAAGATGTGATGCGCATACTCACAGGCAATACCGATGAGAGGCACTTTGCGCAAGCCCTTCTTCATCATCCACTTGAAGTTTCTGCCCAGAAAGCCGTAAATCAGGAAGATATCAAAAGCGCCCTGATGATTGGCCACGAAAACATAACTCTGGTTCTTCTTGAGATGCTCACGTCCCTCCACCTTTACCGGCAGAAGGAGAATGCGGACCCAAAGCCAGGACCAATACTTACCAGGATAATAACCCCAGAAATGACCATTGCCCAGCATACATCCCAAAACAGTAGTTAAACTGGTTAAAACGCTAGCCAACAAGAGGATAGGCAAGCATATTACAAGCTGATACAGACGATATAAGTACTTCATTTTTTATTAAGAATGAATAATTTAACACTCAATATTTAACATTCAACACTCCTCATTTTCTTTTGAGTGTGATGACCACGATTTCTGCCGTAGCCCCTATGCGGATTGGAACGGTACCGCCCAGACCCGATGTGGTATAGAGCTGGCAACCCTCCTCCTCGAAGAGACCGTAATCATAAGGAGTAAACATCGACGGACGCAAGCCCAGTACGCTGATCTGCCCCGCATGCGTATGACCGCTCAATGTAAGCTGCGGTGCTACGACCAGCGAATCCTTCCTGTCAGGTCCTATCACATCGCCATCCTCATCCTTCACCTTATTAATTGTAGAAGGCCAGGTCTCGCGCCATTGCTTCGGAATATGCTGCAGCATCAGCACGAAAGAGCCCGGTCTGATGCCATACAGCGTCTTCCTTACGTTGGTTCGCTTTGGCTTGTCATAGTTCTCTGTACCAGCTACATAGATGCTGTCAGTGCCTCTATGCACCGCCACATGTTCATTCATCAGCAGGTGCCATCCGCAACTCCGCTGGAAGTCCTGCATCCGCTTCTCTAATGCAGCTATCTCCTGCTTGTCATCTACATCCATATAATAGGTGTAATCGTGATTGCCCAGCACACTCATCACGCCGTCTCTGGCTTTCAGACTGCTGAGCAGCGCCTGATACTCAGGCAGTTCATCGGGTGTAACATTCTGTAAATCACCCGTAAAGCAAATCAGATCAGGCTTCTCGGCATTGATGCTGTCGATATCGCGCTGAGGCAGATGACCACGCCAGCCATAGTATGACCCGAGATGGATGTCGCTGAACTGAACGATGCGATAGTCCTCGAAAGACTTCGGCAGATTGGGTACATAGATGGTGATTCGCTTGACCTGCATCTTAGGAAATCCTTCGGTAAATCCGTAGATAAAGCAGAAGAACGCCACCGCTCCCACTACCAGTCCGAGGAGCTTGCCCCAGTTGCGATGGCCGTGGAGAAGCCGCATACAGCACCAGCCGAAGACACTGAACAGACTGAAGACAAACTGCGGAACCGCACATACTGCCATCATCACAAACCAGATGTCGATGAGCACCGGATTGCGGGGCAGGAAGTTGGGCAGCATCGTGATATACGCGCTGTAGGCGATAACCACGAAAGCCGGCAACCAGAAGAGCACCCGCTGCCAGAGGCTCTTCAGCCGTAACTTGCCATACCTTTTATATATCCACAGATACGGCAACAGGGTGAATACCACTACGGGTATCAATATTCTTGCTATCATTTCTTGATCAAACTTGATTGAAGATACGTTTTCATTGCCTGCACGGGCACTCCTCTGCGCTGTGCATAGTCGCGAAGCTGGTCGTCTCCTATCCGTCCCAGTTCGAAATACCGCGACTTGGGATGTGCAAACATCAGCCCCGAGACACTGGCATGAGGCGTCATCATTCCGCTTGTGGTGAGCCGGATGCCCACCTGACTCATATCGATGAGCTGGTCAATGATGAAGTTGGCACTGGTATCGGGCAGCGAAGGGTATCCTATAGCCGGACGGATGCCCTGATAGCGCTCCTGATGCTGGTCTTCGATGCTCAGCTGCTCGTCGGGAGCATAGCCCCAGATGCTGCGTCTCACCTCTTCGTGCAACTTCTCTGCCGTGGCTTCAGCCAACCGGTCGCAGAGTGTCTGTGCCATCATATTGAGGTAGTCGTCCGAGCGATATTTCTTCTCCAGACCGCCATCTACCGTCGTGCAGAAGATACCCAGCCGGTCTGTTATTCCGCTGCCCAGAGGACGGATGAAATCAGCCAGACAGAGATTGGGTTCTCCCTGAGCCGCCGGATGCTGCTGACGGAGCATCGGGAAGCGTACTTTCTGCCCTTCCAGCCAGATATCATCCCCCTCGCTGTTCGCCTCGAAGAGTCCGAAGACGGCATAGGTATGATATTCGCCTTCCCATGAATGGAGCATATCGAGCGCCTCAGCCTTCATTTTTTCCTTTTCCTCTCGAGGTTTGCCGCTCAATCCCCAGGCATGATAGAAATATAGCCAGTTGATATATGGCTCAATTTCGCTTATATTGTATACTATTCTTCGCATCCGATACGATATTTTATTTTACAATTCCCGTAAGACTTCTCTTTTTTCAGGAATTGTTTCTGAACTCCAGTTCTTCTCCTCTGCTGGCGGCATCAAACACGCCTTTGTCGTAGATAAGACGACCGTTACAGAAAGTCTGTTCCACTTTCCATGCAAACTCGTCACCCTCTACAGGGCTCCATTTACACTTGCTCTGAATCACCTCTTCGGTCACCTTCCAAGGCTCTCCCTTGCGCACCACAACGACATCTGCCTTATAACCCGGACGCAGGAAACCGCGCTGACTGATATGGAACAGACGGGCTGGATTATGGCACATCAGTTCAACCAGGCGCTCGATACTGATTACCTTTTCGTCAACAAGTTTCAGCATGCTTACCAGCGAGAACTGTACCATTGGCATACCTGATGCAGCCTTGGCACAACCGCCCTGTTTATCCTTCAACTGATGAGGAGCATGATCGGTACCTACTACAGTTATCTTACCATTACTCAGCGCCTTACGCAAAGCATCGCGATCAGCAGCGGTCTTTACTGCAGGGTTGCATTTGATGCGTGCGCCCTTCACAGCGTAATCTTTATCCGAGAACATGAGATGAGCCACAACAGCCTCGCCTGTAATATTTTCATCCTTACCAAAGAACTCCAATTCTTTAGCCGTAGTAACGTGGGCGATATGGAGATGCGCCCCGCTTTCCTTAGCCAGCTGCACCGCCAGACGGCTGCTTTCATAGCAAGCCTCCTCGCTGCGTATTTCCGGATGATGTTCTACGGCAGGGTCCTCACCCCATTTCTGCTTAGCCAGCTGCATGTTGCGGTTGATGATTTCGGTATCCTCACAGTGGGTCATCACCGGCAAATCCAGCTCTTTCGCCTTCTTGAAGATAGCCTGCAGCGCCTCATATTTATCCACCAGCATATTGCCCGTACTGGAGCCCATAAAGAGCTTGATGCCCGGTACACGATGCGTATCGAGCTGCTCAAAATCATTTACATTATCATTGGTAGCACCAAAGAAGAAACTGTAGTTCACATGACTTTTCTCAGCACCCAGCTGCCGCTTCGTCTGCCAGGCCTCCAGAGTGGTAGTCTGAGGCACCGTATTAGGCATCTCAAAATAACTGGTCACACCACCAAAGGCAGCAGCGCGGCTTTCGCTCTCGATGTCAGCCTTCTGCGTAAGTCCCGGCTCACGGAAGTGAACATGATCATCAATCACACCCGGCAAAACAAAACACCCCGAGGCATCGATGACTTCATCGTAATTGCCACGGGGTGCCTCGCCTTCGTATATCTCCTTGATAAATTCACCATCCAACAAGAGGTCGCCCACAAAAGAGCGACCCTCATTTATAATGGTTCCATTCTTGATTAATTTCATACTTCTAAACTTATAAAATGAAGAGTTTTACAAGATGTTAATGTCCAAGACCTTGAAAGAGCCCTGTTTCTACTCCTGACCTTCCTGTTTTTCAGGAATCGTAGGCGCAGCCAGTTCGTTGGCTGTAGGTGCCGGAGCCGCATCAGGATTCACCTGTGGAGCCGCCTCCATCTCTGGCTGCATGCCGCCCTGCGCATCTCGGGTACCGTTCATAATCTCCTGATTTTCTTGAGCTTTCTTATAATAGTCCTTTACATAAGGATCGTTCTTGAAATAATCGGTAGCCTTGCTCATGATGTCCTCAATCCAAGGAGAGAGCATCGGATACTGATTGCCCATTGTAACGAGGAAGAAGACGCCCGGTCCCAGCACATTGTTGAAGTTGTCGGTAACAAACGAAGTGATGAGCTTGTCTTCCTGCTCAGAGAGGCGGATGGATTCCTCGTTCAGCCGCTTGTTGACAGCCACCATATCGCTACCGTTCATGATAGCCTGGTCGTGCTTGTGTACCAGTTCGCGCAACTGATTCTGAATCTGCTGGTATTTCTTGAAGAATCCGAAGAGTTTATCGTTCATAGGAGTACCGCTTACCACCTGCTGTGTATCATCGAGCTTCACCGTAATGCTTCCACTCTCCAGCACCAGCGGCAGCACAGGGTCATCATCCATGAAGATATTCGCCATCTTCATAGAGTCGACAGAACCCTGAAAATGGAACTGTCCGTGTACTACATCGCAAGAATCCACGTTCTTGAAATCGTTGTTTTCCAGTATCTTAAGGTACAGCATGCGTCCGTCCAGAGTACTTACGTTAGAAGTACCCGAGATATCGTAACTGTTGGCACAAGATGCAAGTGCCATCAAGGCAATGAATGCGTAAAATATTCTATTCATAAGCTATCTATATCACTTTCGGTGAACAAAAGTACAATCTTAATTTGAACTGACGAAATAAATTGCAGCAATTTAATTCATTCTTACAAGATTTATGTTTTGTTTGCACTCCTATTGGTCACCGAAAGCTTTTTTCTCGTCCTTTCTATATTACTGATTGTTTTCCTTCTTCAGTTCATGAGAGATGCGATGCGTGGTATACAGTTCCAGCAGAGCTGCGATGAGGAGGAAGACTACCCACTTATTATAGAAATAGGTGATATAGGTCTCATAATTCTCAAACCAGCGGCGCAGGAAAGCATACACCGTATCTACCATCGAGATGCCTGAGAGCACGAAGAAGATGTCTGCTACATACTGCATGCGTTTCAAGCGGTGGATAACCAGCGAAGGTCCCTCATAGAACTGCATCGCCTGCATTACACTGAAGAGTATGGTGCCCAGCAGGAACCCCCAGCTCGTTACCTGCACCAGCTGCGGATGTGAAAAACCAAATGCGAAGCAAGCCGCACCGACAACCATCAGCACGCCGCCCAGCAAGAAAATAGCACTTTCCAGTTTACTCAATTGTTTCATTTTCGTCTTGTTCGTTAGTTTTTTCCGGAATATCCGAACTCAATACAAAGATGTCTTCATCATCAGCCTTCATGAAATAACGCTGGCGGGCTATCTTCTCAAATGCCCGCACACCATGCTGCATATCGCGCAGGGTATGCTTGTCGTTTTCATACTGCTCACGATATTTTTCTATCTCCGAACGGAGCGTAGCTATCTCTATCTGGTACTTAATGTGCTGTCTTACACTGTTGTCGTCAACCACACCAACTACCAGAACACCCGCTACAATCACTATAAGATACTTATAATGAGCGAGATAATTCCATATAATACCAAGTTTTTTACTCATTTCTTCCGAATTTGTTTGCAAAGATAATATTTTTTTGTTATCTTTGCATCATCAATTAAGAAAAAATAATGGAAGAGTATATAGTTTCTGCAAGAAAGTACCGTCCGATGACCTTCGATTCGGTTGTCGGACAGAGTGCATTGACCACCACTTTGAAGAATGCAGTGAAGAGCGGCAAGCTGGCGCACGCCTATCTTTTCTGCGGTCCGAGAGGTGTGGGCAAAACCACTTGTGCTCGCATTTTTGCGAAGGCAATTAACTGCGAGCATCCTCGTGAAGACGGCGAGGCATGCAACGAATGTGAGAGCTGCCGTGCCTTCAATGAGCAGCGTTCCTACAACATCTTCGAGCTGGATGCCGCCAGCAACAACGGTGTTGACCAGATTAAGGTTCTGATGGAACAGACCCGCATCCCGCCTCAGGTAGGCAAGTATAAGGTGTTTATCATCGATGAGGTCCACATGCTCTCTACAGCCGCCTTCAACGCCTTTCTCAAGACGCTGGAAGAGCCACCTCAGCATGTCATCTTCATCCTCGCCACTACCGAGAAGCATAAGATTCTGCCTACCATCCTGAGCCGATGCCAGATTTACGACTTCGAGCGAATGACGGTAGCCAACACCATCAACCACCTGAAGATGGTGGCAGAGAAGGAAGGCATACAATATGAAGAGCAGGCGCTCGCCGTGATAGCCGAAAAGGCTGACGGAGGTATGCGCGATGCCCTCTCTATCTTCGACCAGGCTGCCAGCTTCTGCATGGGCAACATCACTTACCAGAAGGTGATCAAGGACCTGAACGTGCTCGACAGCGACAACTATTTCCGTCTGGTAGACCTGGCTTTGGAGAATAAGGTGGCAGAGATGATGGTAACGCTCGACGGCATTCTGAGCCGCGGTTTCGATGGCGGCAACATGATACAGGGGCTTGCCCAGCATGTGCGCAATGTGATGATGGCGAAGGATCCTCAGACCCTGCCTCTGCTCGAGACCAGCGACGACCAGAAAGCCAAGTTCCAGGCTCAGGCCCAGAAGGCACCTACACCTTTCTTATATAAGGCGCTGGAACTGATGAACCAGTGCGATATCCATTACCGCGCCAGCAGCAACAAGCGATTACTGGTAGAGCTCACCCTGATACAGATAGGCCAGATTACGCAGCCCGAGGATCAGGATGTGCCTAGTGCGGGGCGTACGCCCAATAGATTAAAATCCCTGTTTCAGAAACTCCTGGCTCAGTCTAAGCTTGCCTCTCAGGGTGCAGGTTCTGAGCCTTCAGGCAGCAGCGAAAACCGGTCATCACAGCCGGGAGCGTCTGCTGCTACAGCTACTGCTGTGCCTTCGTCAGGGGCACCGACAGCCGCTTCTGCAGCCTCTAATGCTGCATCTTATTCTGCATCTGCCACCGCAGCCGCATCTGCCTCTCCAGAAGGCTCAGCCGCTGCCGGAGCTGCTACTGATGCTGCATCGCCTCACAAGCCACGACTCAAGAATATCAAGCTGGGCGGCATAGGCATGACTTTCTCTAACCTGAAGAAGAAGGAGGAGAACCAGCGCCGCCTGCACAGTCCGTATGATGATACCAATGAGGAAAAAGCGACCATCACGGGCGACCAGAACGAGTTCACCCAGGAGCAGGTGGAAGCAACATGGTTCAGTATGTGCATGAGAATGCAGAACAAGCTGGATTTCATAGGCTTAGCCAACCGCATGAAGAGTATTGTACCGAAGATAACCAACTATCCGCAGATAGAGGTTATCATCAACAACCAGCTCTTACTAGACGACGTTTTGAACATCAAGAACCGCATTCTCAAGACTTTCGTCTTAGGGCTTCACAACAGCGAACTGAGCATCAGCTACCGCCTTGCCGACCAGGAAGAGGTAGGCAAGGTTCTGACCAAGAATGAAGTTCTGGAACTTCTTATGGAGAAGAACCCTGCGATGAAAAAGCTCACAAAGGACCTGGACCTGGTCATGACATAGAAGATACTCCACACGATACGAAATTCTCCACTCTATGTAGGACAACCTATACGGAGTGGAGAAAATTGTTTTTACAAATATCAAAAGTCTGGCACTTTAAGAGATACAGAAAAGTAAAGATCTAAAGCGTTACCGTGTGACAGTTGTGACAGTTGTGACAGTTTTCAGCGGAGGGGGTATATTGCAAGTTTGCAACTATCAAATTATAAGTATATATATTTAAATTATTATATATATATTTATATATATAATAATTTACCTCTAAAGAAAGGGAAGGAGGGGTAGGCGCTGAAAACTGTCACAACTGTCACAACTGTCACACTGTAACGCTTTCTGGGTAAAAAGGAAGTAGTCAGAAGAAATGGCTTTTTTATAGCATCTCATTGTTTTCTTGCTCAAAACACACAGAGAAACATTTTACAAAATATAGTTTTCTCCCCCGCAACTCTACGACTTTTTTTATTTAACCGTGAAAGCCGGAATGTTAAAATCGGTTTAACATAACTCTGCAGGGTGAAATTTGGCGGTTCGGAGATTTTGTTGTACTTTTGCACCATCGTTAAAAAGATTCCCGTGAAGCGCAGACCTTGATGTCGCGAAACGCGACATCAAACCTTGAGGCTGTAAAACACAGCCTCAAGGTACAAACAAAAAAAAGCCCCCGATGCAGAAAAGCACCGGGAGCCTTCGTAAGCAAATTATTATTATCTTAAAAAGATCAACTGAATATGCAGCACATCACAGTATACACCATGACACACCGACAGAAAGGCTTAGATGAGGTTCATGCCCGCTTCCTCAGCCTCCTTGCGCATCTCCTCAGGCCAGATGCTAGCCTGGATCTCACCAATGTGAGCCTTATGAAGCAATACCATGCACAGACGGCTCTGACCGATACCGCCACCAATGCTCAGAGGCAACTTGTCGTTCAGGAGCTGCTGATGGAAGTAAAGCTTCTCTCTATCCTCCTTGCCCTCCAGCTTAAGCTGACGCAGCAGACTCTCCTTGTCGACACGGATACCCATAGAACTGAGCTCGAAACTGCGACCCAGAACAGGATACCAGATGAGGATATCACCATTCAGTCCCACCTTGCCGTTCTCAGCTACGGTGCTCCAGTCATCATAGTCAGGAGCTCGGCCATCATGCTTCTTGCCATCGCTCAACTTGCCGCCAATGCCCTCTACAAATACAGCGCCATACTTCTTGCAGATTGCATCCTCGCGCTCCTTAGGAGAAAGGTTTGGATACATATCGAGCAAATCCTGCGCATGAATAAAATGAATCTCCTTAGGCAGGAAAGGCTTCAGCTGAGGATAATGCTCGCAAGCCAGGAACTCGGTACGCAAGATGGCACCATAGATGCGGCGCACGATATTCTCGAGGAAAGCGATGGTACGGTCTTCCTTGGTAATCACAGCCTCCCAGTCCCACTGGTCAACATAGAGCGAATGAAGATTATCCAACTCCTCGTCAGCACGGATGGCGTTCATATCAGTATATACGCCATAAGCAGGCTCAATCTCATACTCGGCAAGCGTCAGTCGCTTCCATTTGGCAAGAGAATGAACCACCTCAGCCTGAGCATCACCCAAATCCTTGATAGGGAAAGTTACAGGGCGCTCTACGCCATTCAGGTCATCATTGATACCCAAACCCTTCAATACGAAGAGAGGGGCGGTAACACGACACAGACGGAGCTCGGTGCTCAGGTTTTGCTGGAAGAATTCTTTTATCATTTTAATACCCATTTCGGTCTGGCGCATATCCAGCAGCGCCTTGTACCCTTCAGGTTTTATCAAATTGCTCATTTTTATTTCATATTTAGTATTTGCGCTGCAAAGGTACAAAATAATAATTAATCTGCAAGCATTTTTCCGTATTTTTTCGCAAAATGATAGCATTTTTAAGTTTTTTAGTAGCATTTTGTAGAACAATTCACAAATACACATTATATATATGAAAAAATCTGCCCCAAATATTTGGTTATTTCAAATAAAAGCAGTAATTTTGCAGTCGACTTCCCGATTCGATGTCATTCAGGCGGAGAAACGGGCGGCAGAAAAGAGGGTCTCGTAGCTTAGCTGAATAGAGCGTCAGATTCCGGTTCTGAAGGTCGTGGGTTTGAATCCCACCGAGATCACCCGAAACAACAGAAATGATTAATAATTGAAAACATGGATTTAGTAGAACGATTTATAAACTATACGAAATTCGACACACAGTCGAGCGAAGAATCGACCAGCGTGCCTAGTACGGCAAAACAGCTCGAATTTGCCAAGTACCTGAAAAAGGAACTTGAGGACGAAGGACTGAGCGATGTCGAAATGGATGACATGGGTTATATCTATGCCACTCTGAAGAGCAATACCAAGAAAAAGACTCCTACCATCGGATTTATTTCACACATGGATACATCGCCTGATGCCAGCGGAAAGGATGTAAAGGCGCGCGTCATCAAGAACTATGACGGCAACGACATCGAGCTGAGCCCGGGCATCATCTCAAGCGTTGAGACTTTCCCAGAGCTGAAGGCTCACAAGGGAGAGGATATCATCGTGACAGACGGTACTACCCTGCTGGGTGCTGACGACAAGGCGGGCATCGCTGAAATCGTACAGGCTATGTGCTATCTGCGCGACCACGACGAAATCAAGCACGGAGATATCCGCGTAGGTTTCAATCCTGACGAGGAAATCGGTATGGGTGCACATCATTTCGACGTAGAGAAGTTTGGCTGCGACTGGGCTTACACCGTAGATGGCGGCGACCTGGGCGACCTGGAATACGAGAACTTCAATGCTGCCGGAGCTAAAATCATCATCAAGGGCGTGAGCGTTCATACAGGCTATGCCAAGGGAAAGATGGTGAATGCAAGCCGACTGGCTGTGGAATTCCAGAACATGATTCCTGAGAACGAGACTCCTGAGCAGACTGAAGGCTACCAGGGTTTCTACCACCTCATCGGTATCGAGAGCCGCTGCGAGGAGGCAAAGCTCAGCTACATCATCCGCGATCACGACCGCAACAGGTTTGAAAGCCGCAAGGACTTCATCGAGGACTGTGTGAACAAGATGAACGAGAAGTATGGCGACGGAACCGTAAAGGCGGTTATCTACGACCAGTACTATAACATGAAGGAGAAGATTGATCCTAACATGCACGTCATCGACATCGTGCTCAGAGCGATGCAGGAGAGCGGCGTTCCACCTCGCGTAGAACCTATCCGCGGCGGTACCGACGGAGCCCAGCTGAGCTTCAAGGGTCTGCCTTGTCCTAACATCTTCGCCGGCGGTGTCAACTTCCACGGCCCTCACGAGTTTGTGAGCATCCAGGTAATGGAGAAGGTAGTGAAGACCATCGTGAAGATAGCGGAAATCACAGAAGAATTTAATGACTAATACAGATATGGGGAATTTAGACACATCTAAATTCCCCTTTTTCATAAACAGAAAAATATGGCTGAAATTCCATTTTTAGTAAAAGACCTCGCCCTCATTCTGATGGTAGCAGGCATCGTAACCCTCATCTTCAAAAGGCTCAAGCAGCCGCTGGTGCTGGGATACATCATGGCGGGATTCCTGGTTTCGCCACACATGTCCTACACCATGTCGGTAGTCGACGAGACGGATATCCAGACCTGGGCCGACATCGGTGTCATCTTCACCCTCTTCTCGCTCGGTCTCGACTTCTCGTTCAAAAAAATCGTGAAGATGGGTGCCTCTCCCATCATCGCCACCGTGGTCATCGTGTTCTGCATGATGATGCTGGGCATCAGCGTAGGCCACAGTTTCGGCTGGGGAAGGATGGACTGCATCTTCCTGGGCGGTATGCTCGCCATGAGCTCCACCACTATTATATATAAGGCATTCGATGATATGCGGCTGCGCACCCAGAAGTTTGCCTCGATGGTGATGAGCGTACTGATACTGGAAGATATCCTGGCTATCGTGATGATGGTGATGCTGTCGGCGATAGCGAGCGGAAGCAGTCCCGACGGCGGGCAGATGCTTGCCTCTATCGTGAAGATAGGCTTCTTCCTGGGCGTGTGGTTTATCGTGGGCATCTTCGCCATTCCGTGGTTCCTGCGTTCGGTGAGGAAACTTATCAATGCCGAAACCCTGCTCATCGTTTCGCTGGGTCTGTGCTGCGGCATGGCGGTACTGAGCACCAAAGTGGGATTCAGCAGCGCCTTCGGAGCCTTCGTCATGGGCAGCATACTGGCAGAAACCATTGAGGCAGAGAAGATTATCAAACTTGTAGAACCGGTAAAGAACCTCTTCGGAGCCATCTTCTTCGTATCGGTAGGTATGCTGGTAGACCCGAAGATTCTGATAGAATATGCCGTTCCTATCCTCGCCCTGGTGGGCACGATACTGGTAGGTCAGGCGATATTCGGCACCTTCGGATTCATGCTCGGAGGCGAGTCGCTGAAGTCGGCGATGCGCTGCGGTTTCTCGATGGCTCAGATTGGTGAGTTCTCTTTCATCATCGCCTCGCTGGGTCTGTCGCTCGGCGTCATCAGCAAGTTCCTCTATCCGGTAGTGGTAGCGGTGAGCGTCATCACCACCTTCCTTACACCTTATATGATTCGTCTTGCCACACCTACCTACCAGGTGATGGAGAAACATCTGCCCGACAAACTCATCCATATTCTGAACCATTTCGCGATGAGTCATCCCCAGACGCAGCAACAGAGCAAGTGGAAATCGCTGATCCGCCAGATGCTGGTCAACACCACCGCCTACTCTATCCTCTCGGCAGCCGTCATCGCCCTGATGTTCACCTTCGTGCTGCCGCTGATGCGCAATCTGCTGCCCGGCTGGCATCTCCACTGGTATGCCAACGCCATCACCGGTCTGCTCACCGTCCTGTTCATCTCACCGTTCCTGCGCGCCATCGTGATGAAGAAGAACCACAGTGCCGAGTGGAAACGCCTCTGGGTGGAGAGCAGCATCAACCGCGTGCCGCTGCTCTTTACGGTGTTCGTGCGCTTTATGATAGCACTGGCTTTCATCTTCTATATCATCAATTTCCTCTCGCGCTTTACCAATGCGCTGATTGTCTGCATCGGTGCAGCCGTGGTGATGCTGATGCTGGCATCCCGCCGTATCAAGAAGCGTAGCATCGTGATGGAGCGCGTCTTCGTTCACAACCTGCGTTCGCGCGATATTGCGGCTCAGGTGAACGGCGAAAAGCGGCCGCTCTACGAGGGCAGACTGCTAGACCGGGATATCCACATCAGCGAATTTGAAGTGCCTGAAGATAGCAGTTGGACTGGCAAATCGCTGAGAGAGCTGCATCTGCGCCAGCGTTTCGGTGTTGACATGAGCAGCATTCACCGCGGCTCTCACCGGTTGAACATCCCGAACGGCGACATGATCATCTTCCCGGGCGACAAACTGCAGGTAATCGGCAACGACGACCAGCTGCAGAAATTTAATACCGCCCTGCAGAGCGACCTGCTGCCTGAGGAGGCTGAAATAGAAAAGCGCGAAATGAAACTCAGCCAGCTCATCATCTCTTCTTCCAGCGAATTCCTGGGCAAGACGCTCATCGAAAGCGGTATCAGAGACCGGTACAACTGCATGGTTGTAGGACTGGAAGAAGGTCGTGAGAATCTGACGCACGTATCCCCTACCCGAGTCTTCAAGAAGGGAGACATCATCTGGATAGTGGGAGAAGAAGC
>OBII01000344.1_pt1 | contig 19947 bp, 20 predicted proteins | sample 2433771 | NCBI WGS metagenome assembly OBII01 (sample SAMEA2452127, study PRJEB22498) | human gut metagenome | biome: human feces; feature: human gut; material: feces | place: Australia | collected 2012
GGTCCGCCTATCGCGATGGCTCCCGCAACTCCTGCCACATTTCCTGTACCGACCGTCGCCGCAAGTGCCGTACACACTGCCTGAAACGGTGTGAGCGCTCCGTCGGATGCCTCACGTTTTTTGAGCATCCTGCCAAGCGTAACCTTCATCGCATATGGAAACTTTCTAATCTGAATAAATCCTGTTCTGAAGCTCAAAAGCAGCCCGACACCTATGATACATATCATCGCAGGCACGCCCCAGATAAAATTGTTGACCACGTCATTGACTTTTTCTATTACTGATAACATCTTTTTCTCCTACTGAATTTAGTGTAACGTATAAAGTATAACACGGTTTGTACAATTTTTTATATATTTAATTTCATTTTTTTGAAGTTTTTCTTTATAAAAAACACCCGGATATAGCAATTTATCTATATCCGAGTGTTTATTTTTGTATAATATATACAGGATATCCCTCTACAGTCCCTGTGTCATCTTGTAATCTATAAGTGTCATGAGTGATTCTGACTCGATGGCGAGCTGCTCACACTCCTCAATCCACTTGTCATAGGCTTCACTCGCCTCATCCTCCGGCTCCTTTGCTTCGAGCGCCTCCATCATGGCATTGACCTCGGCAAATTCTGCCTTGATATCCTCTAAGAGAGAGTCTTTTGTTGATTTCATAGTATCCTCCCAATTTGATTTAACATAAAATATATTTTTATGTTCTCATGATAGCTCGAATAGAGCCATCGCCACACGATTTCACAAAAATTTCATTCCACAAAGTGTGGCTCAAGCATCCCAAGCTCCGCCACATCTATGCAGTTTGGAATCGTGCCGTTTATCACGTCCTGCTTACACTCTGCGTAGTCAAACCACTTTACAGAGTCGATTTCCTCCTTCTGCACGGTGATGTCCGCTTCGTCCACATCGAGCCACAGCAGAAACACCTTGCTTATCTGGTTGTCCAGGAATCTTTCTCCGTGAAACACCTCGTCTGCATGGTGTCTGTGCAGTCCACAATCGATAAGCTGTTTGGGCTCTATTGTCAGGCCCAGCTCCTCCTTAATCTCTCTGAGCGCAGACGGTATATAGTCCACACCGGCCGGTATGTGTCCCGCACTTGATATGTCGTAGCAGCCCGGAAAGGAGTCTTTTTCCATGCACCTTTTCTGCAAAAGTATCTGTATGGAATTTCCACGGCGTCTGACTATCCAGACATGCGCAGTCCTATGAAGTATATTGTTTCTGTGCGCCTGCTTGCGCTCTACGGTCTGTCCTGTTGGATTTCCCTGCTCGTCCACTATATCAAAATATTCCATATGAGACTCCTTTTCCTGCTCAATAAAGTGCATTTTTGAGATATATTAATCGAAGTACCAATCCTGGAAATCAAGAATTCCCGGGATGGTTCGGCGGTCGCCGAACTTCGATTTAGCCAAATATGAAATTATGCAAGCACAATTTCATATTCGCCTTAAATCTTGTACTTCTCATCGCTTATGTCCTATTCTATAGGTGCTCCTGCCGGCATTGGTTTCTCCGGTGTCAGGAGTGCGAGATTACCCTCTGCATCCTCTGCGCACAGCAGCATTCCCTCTGATAAAACACCTGCGAGCTTAGCCGGTTTTAAGTTTACGAGAACCATTACCTTCTTGCCTACCATCTCCTCAGGAGAATAGTACTTTCTGATGCCTGATACTATCTGCTTTGTCTGGTTTCCAATCCTTACCTGTGAGCAGAGAAGCTTCTTTGACTTCGCAACTGCCTCACATTTTACGATTTCACCAACCTGAAACTGGAGCTTTTCGAAATCATCAAATGTGATTTCTTCCTTTGCTTCCACATCCATAGGCTCAAGGTCTGCACCATCTGCGGCATTTTCACCTGCGCCACAGCCACATGCTGCCTTACCCTCGACTGCTGCAAGCTTAGCCTGCTCAGCCTCAAACTCTGCTTTCTGTACCGCCTGGATTTTCTCTACCTCAGGCATCACATCCTCTGCCTTTAATCTGCCGAAGAGGATCTCAGGTTTGTCTGTAACCTTTGTGCCGCTCTCATAAAGACCAAATTTGTCAAGGTCATCGAACTCACGGAGTGTTGTGTTAAGCTGTGCCACAATCTTTTCTGCTGTCTCCGGCAGGAATGAATGAAGCAGGCTTGCTCCGATTGTGATAGACTCTGTGAGGTTGTAAAGCACCTCAGCAAGACGATCCTGCTGTGCCTCGTCCTTTGCAAGCACCCAAGGCGTTGTCTCGTCGATGTATTTGTTGCAGCGACGGAAAAGTGCGAATACCTCTGTGATGGCATCTGCCACACGAAGTCCTTCCATTTTCTTTGCCACTTTATCTCTTGTTCCGGTAACAACAGCCTTAAGATCTGCGTCAATGGCTGTCTGATCTGCATCGCCTGTTGCGCCTGTGCACTTTACGATGCCGTCAAAATATTTATTGCTCATGGAAACTGTTCTGTTTACAAGGTTTCCAAGTATGTTTGCAAGGTCTGAGTTGAATCTCTCTATTACAAGATCCCATGTGATGATTCCGTCGTTCTCGAATGGCATCTCATGAAGCACAAAGTAACGTGTGGCATCCACGCCGAAAAGTCTGACCATATCGTCTGCGTAGATAACGTTTCCTTTTGACTTACTCATCTTGTCACCGCCCTGAAGCAGCCATGGATGTCCGAATACCTGCTTTGGAAGCGGAAGGTCAAGTGCCATAAGGAAAATAGGCCAGTAAATAGTATGGAAACGCACGATATCTTTTCCGATAAGGTGCAGATCTGCAGGCCAGTTTTTCTTGAAAAGCTCTGATGATCCGTCAGGATCGTAACCGATTTTTGTGATATAGTTTGTGAGGGCATCAAGCCATACATACACTACATGCTTTGGATCGAAATCTACCGGAATTCCCCAGCTGAATGATGTTCTCGATACGCAAAGATCCTGAAGTCCCGGAAGCAGGAAGTTGTTCATCATCTCGTTTTTCCTTGAAACCGGCTGGATGAAATCAGGGTGTGTGTTGATATAGTCGATGAGTCTGTCTGCATATTTGCTCATCTTGAAGAAGTATGCCTCCTCCTTTGCAGGCTGTACCTCACGTCCGCAGTCCGGACATTTTCCGTCCACGAGCTGTGACTCTGTCCAGAATGACTCACATGGTGTACAGTAAAGTCCCTCGTATGAACCTTTGTAGATATCGCCCTGATCGTAAAGCTTCTTGAAGATTTTCTTTACACATTTCTCATGATCCTCATCTGTTGTGCGAACAAAATTGTCATATGATGAATTTACCATATCCCAGATTCTCTTTACCTCACCTGAAATCTGATCTACAAACTCCTTCGGTGAAATTCCGGCTGCCTCAGCCTTTTCCTGGATTTTCTGTCCGTGCTCATCTGTTCCTGTCTGGAAATATACGTCGTATCCCTCTGCTCTCTTGTATCTGGCGATTGCGTCTGCAAGGATGATCTCATATGTGTTTCCGATATGAGGCTTGCCTGATGTGTACGCAATGGCTGTTGTCATGTAATATTTACCTTTGTTTGCCAATTTAGTTTCCTCCTGTTTTTAATGCTTCGCACATATAGTCTTCTATAATGCCGTATCACATACAGTATATTCCTCAGAACAACTGTATGCTCTCCGGCAATTCAATATATTACGTGCGAAGCCGTAATAATAAAACAAAACGCCTCCTCAGGAGAAAACTCCCAAGAAGACGATTATATCGTGGTACCACTTCTCTTCACACAGCTATCAAAATCATCCAGCATCTTTTGCCGGCTCTGCTGCGCCTCTTTCCGCTATAACAGGCGGTTCCTGTCAGTATCTAGCCAATGGTTCGATACTGCTGCTCCAAAGCCATGTTCCTCCTACTTTAGGTCATCCCCTCTCAGCCTGTGTGGGATTTCTCTGTAAATCTGCCATAAAAGTACTCTCTTTTTCGTCGCTTTTATCTCATACATTTCTAGAGTAGCATGTGGCTTTTAAATTGTCAACTGTTGTAAATCAACTTTTCTTTTACCAATCTTTTAAAATGCATTCTGTACTTGTAACTGCAAAATAATAGAGCAGGCTCACCCTGCTTTCAATAGCTTTCTATTTGGAAACTCAGAGATTTCCAGCATTGGTGCTTTTTTCTGCATATCCTCTTTTGTACAGCCCTCAGTCCTTGTAATAGGATAAGGCAGCTCAAATTCCATGCTTGTTCCCTTTCTAAGTGAAAACGATGTTCCCGGCATATCAGGGTACATTGTGCAAAAAACATTCTCACTCACAAGTGCCATATAATTATCGCCCATAAGACTATAGCGATCCAGCATCAGCCCGCCCTCCTCTCCAAGGTCGCAGTCTTTATTATAGATACGAACCTTTAACAGACAATAAAATGGAGTATTTTTTACTGTTGCTTCATCTGCCTGCCCCATATTATAACGCTCATAAAGTTCTCTTGTATCTACTACCTCATAGCCCAGAACCTGTACAGCATATCCGTCGATACACTCTTCAACAGTATCCACATAATCATTTCTAAAATCTACAGTTTCTCCCACATCATATATGTATACCGGCACTCTATCAGCATTTTTATTAACCACAATTACACGAGCTGTATACAGAATAAGCAAAATTAACCCGCAAATAATAAGCACTCTTTTTCTCACCCGCATATCCTGCCCTCCTTAAGTTTTACAATTTCATCAGATAATTCCTCCAATGTCTGCATATCATGGCATGAAATGATCACAAGTGCTCCCCGCTCTTTCTGTTTTCTAACAACTGATTTAACCATTTCCTTTCCATCATCATCCAGGGCATTTGTCGGCTCGTCTAATACTACGATATCGGGATTTCCAAGAACTGCTGCCGCAATCCCCAGTCTTTGCTTCATTCCAAGTGAATACTTTTTATATTTTTTCCTTCCTGCCTGCCCCAGTCCTACATCATCAATTAATCCACGTATTTCATTCTCCACGCTCTTTTTATCCACATTACCATCCACTTTTGCAAGAAGCTTTAAATTATCCTCTCCGGAATACATATCCAAAAATGCAGGATTTTCCAGTAAAAATCCAATACTCTCCGGAAAATCTATATCTTTTCCAAGTTCTTTGCCATCAATACACACCTTGCCACTCGTTGGACGGATCAATCCGATAAGTGCTCTCATAAGCATTGTCTTTCCCGAGCCGTTTATTCCCTGAAATCCATATACTTTTCCTGATGACATATCCAGATTTATATCCTCAAGCACTATACTTTTATTGATTGTTTTACAAAGCTTTTCTACCTCTATATGTGCCATTCTAGTTTTCCTCCTGAATAATGTTATACTTTTTGAACCTTATCACACCCACTATAACTGTTATAAATATTATCAAACACATAGCAGGGATTGCCACTTTGCAATCTATACCATCCTCATTTATCCACAAATGCCTTATCAGCATTGCATAATTTCCAATAACAAACAGGCTTTGAAAATATGCTGACAGCAGCAAAACCATGCACATTACCATAAAACTGTATATCGGCTTAAGCCAGAGTCCCAGTGCCATTTGTATCTGACATATTGCTACAGATAACATAAAAACCATTACTATATCTCCAACCGGCATTATTGCATCTGGCTTAAGTGACGTATCTGCCCCCAGATTAAAAAGAACAGGCTGCATATCTGTATTTACCTGCATTCCGGACTGTATGCCGCTTATACTGCAAAAAGACAGAATTAATGTAAAAATTATCCCAAAGAAAATAATATTGCAGAGCAGATTCCATATACATTTTGACAGCCACCATTTCACACGGCTTTTTCCCTTTATCAGAAGCTTATTTCCGAAACCGCATAAATTATTCATGGGATAACTCAGAGTCACAAAAAGTATCATTACAAAAAGCAGCATCCATGTCACTGGAAATTGAAACACATTTTCCATAGACATTTTATATTTTTCCATACCACCGAAATTATATAGCAGAACATCTCCCATATGCTTTTGTGTACTTATACCATACTGCGCATACGAATTCATTTTCTGCCACAGCATAAACAGTACAGCCATTTCAAATATAACCGGAAACAATAATAATTTCAGGTTTTTTATGCAGCCATATTTTATGTCATAACATAACAATTTCCACATTTTCATATATGCATCCTCACATTACATCCTTTTTATGCATCAAAACCATATTAACCGCAATTGTTATAGCAGCCATTAACATAGACATTAAAACTATGATCCAAAGTTTTGCCGGATATCCGGTCTGTACACATTTGGTAAAATAAAATGGTGAAAATTGATAATTTTCTGCCCCCGGAGTATTTGAAAATAACATATTATTAAGTACATTTAATACCATGCAGACAACAAACGGAAAAATACAATTAACCCATTTATATTTAATAAATAGTGCCGACAGCATCGTAATACATGCCAAAGCTCCACAAAACATAAAATCAACCAGCATATATACCGCTACATAAGCAAATGGCTGTGTATAATACAAGCTTGAAAATAGAGAATTGCCAAAAACACCATACATAGTGTCATATGTAGGAACAGGTGTTATTGCCGGAATAAACATCGCAGTCAGCATAAAATTGATGATTAACGGCACTACCATTGCAAGACCACCGGCAATAAATGTTGCCAGAAATTTGGCTGTCAGATAGCTTTTCTCTCCTGCTCTTACCAGCATCTGACGCATATATCCGCTATTTTTTTCTCCGCAAAATGACCAGCCGTACGGCAATGCTATAAGCAGCGGAAACACAAAAAAGTATAGTGATGACCCTAACGAAAAGCCTTCACCACCAATCCAATGATTAAATAACGTAAATCCCTCATAACAAGGATTGATACCATCATATATCTGACTGTTGTATACAAGATTTACATTATAAACCAGCCCTACTATGCCTATCATAGTTCCTATGATTATAGATATGGCAAAATATCTGGTCTTAATCGCCTTGTTAAGCTCAATTTGTAATACATTTTTCATATGCTACTCCAATCCGGGATCTATAAACTGCCTGTTCTCTTCATCACCATTAAAGTTCACCGACAGATAAAGCTTGCTTAAGTCCATATTATCAATCTGCAGCAATGCCGGATCTACACAAAATCCTATCTGAGCGTCAAGCGACTGTCCCTGCACCAGTGTATAATCATATATCCCATGCTCATTGTCCTTTGCATTTGAAAAATAAACCGGATAGCCTAAAAGCTGACAGACACCATTAATATCATATACCAGGGAAATATCCCCTACAGTGCATATTTCATCCTCGATATTTTTTACAGATATATCGCAAAGCAGAAGCTTTCCGCAGGCCACCTCATCCTTTTTCAGTATCGCAGGCTTTTCGGGATCAGCTCCCATATAATAATCGGTTTCTATAAGTTTATCCTGCACACCATCAATTTCAGCCGCAGTATCATATATTTTTACACTGTTTACAATATAACTTTTGGCAACGTATTCTCTATTTGTGCCGTAATCCACGTTTTTCACCTGAATTTCATCTCCAATATTATAAATATCACTTTCATTATCTATCACTATATCCTCAACCTCAGGTCTATCGCTTTCATCACCTTTACCCAGGTTGCCGTAGCTTTGTTTTTGATTTGACGAGCAGCCTGAAAATGTGGTTATAAGCATTGAAATTGCCATGATTGCAGTGAATATGTTTCTCTTATCCATAAATCCTCCTACCACTTATAATTCAATAAAATGATTGAAAAATCCAAAAGTACCCTTGCATGCTTGCATTTTTAAGTATATCTTTTGGCCCTTATATCATAAGTATTATGCTTGTCAATTGACACTTTCATATTACCTCATTTTCTCTCATATAACTGTATTTCTTCTTAATAGTCAAAAATGAGGAGTGAGCGGTCTTATCAACCACTCACTCCTCGTTTTCATCCACTTATCCATAAATTACAATTTCTTTATAAAAAAATATATAATAGATTTATTCATGATTTTATGCGAGGAGACAAACTATGAAATCTATTGGAAAATGCTTATCCGAAAAATATGTTTTAAATGGAATTATTGAATCTCATTTTAGTGATGCATATGCTTATATTTTTGACTACATGTTTAATTTCATATTATACAATTTATCACTATTAACTTTAGGTTTTTTATTTCACCATCCGATAGCCGTTACAATATATATTATCATTACAGGATCTTTACGTGCTGTAACCGGTGGGTATCATTGCAAAACACGTATTTCATGCTATATACTATCATATACTGTATTTTCTATATATCTTTTAACTATTGCCACTATACCTATGATTTCTGCATATATCTTGATACCCATATATATTATTTGCTGGATTCTAATATTAGTGGTTTCACCTGTTGACACACCTAACAAAGTATTTAGTAAGTCAGCTAAAAAGACAGCCAGGAAAAAAAACCTATATTATTTTTTTCTTCAATTCCATATTTACAATTCTGTCACTTTTGTTACACTGGAATAAAGGTTTAATTTTTATTGATTTAAGTCTCATAATATGCGCAACAGGTCTTTATACCGGATATATTTCAAATATAAGGAGGCATCATGAATCTTAATATAGCAATATGCGACGATGATACAAACGATATCGCAATAATGAAAAAGAATATTTTACAATACACAATAGAAACTGATAACAACATTGTCGTATCATCTTATTTTTCAGCGAGTGATATACTTTCAGACTACAAGAATCATCTCTATCAGATAGTACTTCTGGATATAGAAATGCCAGACATAAATGGTATGGAACTTGCCAGACAACTCCGGGATATGGATGATGATCTGCTCATTATATTTACAACATCCTATCCGGAATATATGCACGAAAGCTTTGAAGTCCAGCCATTTCAATTCATAACAAAACCGGTCGACTATACAGCTATATACAAGCTTTTTAACAATATTATCAAAAAATTATATCGAAACTCAAAAAGTATCGTTATAATTGATACTGATGGTGAAAAAAATTTTGTACCTTTAAGCGATCTTCTTTATATTTCATCAATGAAAGAAAATAAGTTACATCTCAGATATCAACTTACTGACAGAGCATTGATATCCAAAGGCACTTTATCCGAAGCAGAAAAACGACTTTCTTCTCACGGATTTGTTTCACCTTCAAGAGGATTTCTGGTAAATTTACACCAGATCAGATCAATTACTTCCACGCGGCTTTTACTGAATAACGGCTTTGAACTTCCAATCAGCCGGAGAAGATCCAAGGAATTACAAAATATCTACTCTCAGCACATTATTAATATATTATAAATTTAAGGAGACAAGTTTATGAAAATAGTATTGTTGAATTTATTGGACAGCATGATGTCCGGTGCAGCAGCCTTTATATTTTTTCAGACAATTCTTGGAAAGAAGAAATCCCAACTGCCATATTATATAATACTTCTCATATTTGTATGCAGCTTTACTATTTATGCAGCCATTACATCTATTTTAATTGGCAATACATCGACACATGCAGTTTATTTACGTTTAACCTTATCATCTTTACTTTGTTTCTGCCTAAGTTTTCTTTATTCAGCCAATTTGCGAACTAAAATACTTATATCCATCAGTACTACTATATTATGCTCTATCTTTGAAGCTTTTTCGTATTACATTATTACAAGCATTTACTCATATCGAGTCGAAAAAGATACTATGGATTTTTTAGTATTCTCCAATATATCGCTTATGGCGAATATGTTTTTCCTTATTTTTTCAATACTGATTCATTTTATCTGGAAAAAGGAGGCTTTTGTTCATTCTTTAAGTTATACAATAATTTTATTGGTTATTCCGGTACTTTCTATGTGCCTGTTACTATCAAAACCAATTTTATATCTAAATATAAATATTCCGTCTGCCTTTTTCATTTTAGCAGCCTTTGTATTGTTTATAAATATTATGAACTATATATTGTTTTATAATGTTCTCGAAAACGAAGAGCTTCGCTTACAGCTTTCCGTTCAAAAAGAACAGATAGAATTTCAACGTAATAAATACGAACAACTCGGTGCCGCATACAAGAATATCCGCAGCTTTATGCATGACACAAAAAAACACCTCTTTTACATTGAAAACTGTGTAAGCGAGAAAAAATATGACGATATAATCCCTTATTCCAAGCAAATCATGCATGATCTTGAATCACGATATTGTACTATTAATACAGGAAATCTCGTTGTCGATGCCTTTGTAAGTAACCTTCTACTTCAGGTCAAAACCCAAGGGATCACACTGCACACTAATCTGAAATTTGACAATTTAACTATACCTGTTAATGATTATCACCTAACTATTATTCTTGGAAATCTGTTGGATAATGCACTTAATGCCTGCAACGGGCAGATTGGAGCACAGATTAAGGTAGCAATAAGAACTGTAGATGGTACCTTTACCATACACGTTGCAAACACATATGTGATTGCAGATTCCCAAAAATCACCTAATGATTTTGACAAAATTGATTTTATTCACGGATATGGTCTGAAAAATGTAAAGGACTCAGCCGAGGCATGCGGTGGCTTCTGCGTAATCCATCATGAAAATGATGTATACTCTGCCACTGTTATAATACCTATTCTGAATCCTTGAATTAATTCATCAACAAAAAGGATAACCTATCCATCTGAAATCCGATTTTCTACAACACCTTTGAACCATTTGCCGTAAGCTTAAAAGTTGCACCTAGCACCTCTGCTGCGCCACGACACATCATCATTCGACCTAAGAAAATTTCAAAATACTCATACATAGAGCAGATTTTCGTATCAATCTGCAGATTAAGCGCTATGACTTTTTTATCCATATTTATCTTAAGAGCTGCATCTGTTACTGCATAATTTACCCTGTCGTGTATATCAAAATTTTCTTTTGCCTTGTTCCTTACACGGTTTCTGCGCACATCGGTTTTATCTGCTATGATGAGTGCTGCTGAAATAGGATCCGTTGCCCCTCCGGTTGACTCATCATGATGTCCTATCGCAGACACAACCGTTATCCTATCCTTCAGACTCATATCTGTTTCTTTGAGTATCTCATTTGCCAGTATTGCACCATATTCCGCATGACGGCTTCTGTTTACCACATTTCCGATATCATGCATAAATCCCGCGATTTTTACCATTTCAATATCAGATTCGCTGTAACCGAATTTCTTTAATATATATGCTGCTCTTTTGGCTACCATTGTGCAATGAGCTGCCGAATGGTCTGTAAAGCCCAATACTCCAAGGTTTTCATTCCCTTTCTTTAAACATTCACAGACCTCCTTATTCTTTTTTATCTCATCGTATGTCAAATTATTGCCTCCTGTTTTGTTACTTAATCATAAATTATAGTCTGCTTTTCATAAAAATATTCGTACATGTTTTGTAATCTTTATTTCTGCACTTATAAGCGTAACAAATAATTGAAAATATATTGAGATGGCTGTGTAAAATTTGTGGGAAATTTTCTATTTACTATTGATATATTTTGCATTGACATATTTTGTTGCATATTTTCCTCCTTTATGCATATATTTGACTAAAAAATATGCAGATACTCAATAAGTATCTGCACATTTTCTAAGTAATATTATGCATTAAAGGGTCAAAAGGTATTTTACCCTATCGTATAATAATATACGCTGTATATGCCGCATACATTAGCAGCATGATGATACCCTCGCCTCTTTTTATCTCACGCTTTGTCCATGCCATAATCCACACGATGAGTGAAAATACCACAAGCACGATAATATCTATGATATTTTCCTGTATGAATGCTATCGGGCTGATGGCTGATGCAATTCCAAGCACCATGAGTATGTTGAAAATGCATGAGCCGACTGCATTTCCGAGTGCCATATCGACCTCATTTTTTCTGGCTGCGACTATTGATGTCACAAGCTCCGGAAGCGATGTTCCGATAGATACGATGGTCAGTCCGACAAGTGTCTGGCTCATTCCAAGGTCAATCGCTATGCGGCTTGCACTGTCTACTACGACATCTCCGCCTACTGCGATGCCGACAGCTCCGATCAGAATGAAAATCACTGCTTTTGGCATTGAGATGAGAGGTATCTCATCGACCTCCTCATCTGATGACTGCCTGTTCTGCTTTAATGTGTGTCTGATAAGGTAGAAAATATATCCTGCAAAGCAGCCGAGCAGTATTATTCCGTCCACTCTGCCGAGTGTCATGCCGATTGTTCCCATGACAAGAAGTAAAATGGCACATATCATCGAAAATGGGAAATCCCTTTTTAATGATGCTCCGTCCACCACTATCGGTGTCATCAAAGCGCACACGCCGATTACTACCATGAGGTTAAATATGTTTGAGCCTGTCACGTTGCTGACTGCAAGCGTATTATTGTGTGCTATGGAAGCTGCCACACTGACCGCTGTTTCAGGAAGCGAAGTTCCCATCGCAACAATTGTCAGTCCAATGATAAGTGACGGCACCTTGAAGCGCTTTGCCACGCTTGAGCTGCCCTCCACGAACAGGTCTGCGCCCTTTACCAAAAACACAAAGCCCACTATGAGGCAGAGCAGCACCACTATAAACGGTGCATTATTGATGAAATTTTCCATGTTGAATCCTCCATTTTTTTATTTTTTAAAAGCTTATAATTCCCAGATGCTCAAGCAATATCTTCACACCTATGAGTATGAGAATGATTCCTCCGGCTATCTCTGATTTCTTTTTATATTTATTGCCGAAAAAGTTTCCGACTATGACTCCGATGATTGAGAGCACGAAGGTTGTAAGTCCGATGATTGCAATAGCCCAGTAGATGTTTAAGCTGTCATAGGTAAATGCAAACATGATTCCGACTGCAAGCGCATCGATGCTTGTCGCAATTGCAAGCAGAAGCATCTCTCCCTGATTGAGCGCCAGGTCTTTTTCCACGACAGAGTCATCATCCTTTTCCTTTACTGCCTCATAAACCATCTTTCCACCGATGAATCCCAGCAGAATGAATGCTATCCAGTGGTCAATGCTTGTGATGTACTTCTCAAAGCGGATGCCCAGCATATAGCCGATAAACGGCATGAGCGCCTGAAATCCTCCGAAATACAGACCGATTGTCAGCGCCTGCTTTCTGTTTACCTTTGTCATTCCAAGTCCCTTGCAGATGGATACTGCGAAGGCGTCCATTGACAAACCTACTCCTATGAGCAGGATTTCAATAAATAATACCATATTTTTCTCCCTTTTGCCTAGTGTGCGGCGATTAATTTCTCCCGGATAAGCATATGAAAAAATGAGACCCTCGCATGCAGACACGAAACCTTATAAAGCTATAATTATATGGCTTATATAGCTTTATTGTGTGCTGCATACTTGAGTCTCATTCTTTAATGTTTGCCAGGTCTATTGACCGGTCTGTTGACAAACCACGTATATGTAATGATACGCGAACTACTCCCTCAGAGGTAGTGTGTATTTAATTAATCGCCTTTGCTTCTAAAAAAATATATCAAATGACATGGGCTGTGTCAATGTATTTTACCGCTAATTTTTGTACGGAATGGCTAACTTTTTAAAATAATCAAAACACCCGGAACATTTTTTACAAAACAAATTTTATACAGACTTACACAACTAATTATTTTAAAATCATGGTTGACACGAAAAACAACATGTGATATGTTTACTACGACAGACATAGTATGACACTCGTAGTATGTTACTCGTAGTATTGAATAATTTTAACATGAAATTAAACACTTGATACAGGAGGTGAATAATGCTAAATATAAGCAGCGATGTCATCCGCGGATACAACGATACCATCATACTCTACCTGCTCCTCGACAGACCATCCTACGGCTACGAGATTTCAAAGCAGATAAGGCTAATATCCGAGGAAAAATACGTCATAAAAGAAACAACTCTCTACTCTGCATTTACCCGCCTTGAGAAAAACGGCTATATCACATCATTCTCTTCGAGCGACAATGCAAGCGGCAAAAGGCGGACCTACTATCAGATTACCGATGCCGGCAGAGAATATTACAGGATGAAATGCGAGGAATGGAAGCTGACACTTGATGTAGTAAGCAAATTTATACGATTTTAAAGGAGACATTTTATGGAAACTATAAAGAATTATCTGGAAAATATGTTTTCGCACCTCCCGAATACACCCGAGGTGCAAAAAGCCAAATATGAGCTCTATCAGATGATGGAGGATAAATACAACGAATTAATATCCGAGGGCAAATCTGACAACGAAGCCATAGGCATAGTCATATCAGAGTTTGGAAATCTTGACGAGCTCGCCGACTCACTCGGTATCAAGAGCTTCGTGAATCCCAGTCAGGCAATGCCTGCCGCCAAAACACTCTCCCGCGAGACTGCTGCCGCATTCCTCAGGGATTCGGCAAAACAAGCATATCTCACAGCGTTTGGAGTGCTGCTTTGCATAATCGCAAGTCTTGGACCGATATTCAGCGAATGCATTCCGCGTTCACTCGCTTCACCGGACGCATCTGATGCAATCGGCATTACCTTCCTGTTCCTGTGTGTCGCAGTGGCAGTCGGCTTCTTCATTTTTTCAGGCTCTATCTCATCCAAGTGGAGCTACCTGAAGCAAGAGCCTTACTGCATAGATTTTGAGACGGCAAACTGGGTCATCGAGCGAAAGGAAAGCTACCGCTCCACACATGCGATGCTTTTAACAGTGGGTATCATGCTCTGCATACTCTGCGCAGTGCCGGCAATCATAATCAGCTCACTGAACACCAAAAGCACCTTCGCAGACTCACTTTCAGGCGGACTCGTGCTCGTGTTTATAGCAATCGGTGTATTCATGATAGTATTCACAAACATGAAGAAATCAAGCTTTGACAAGCCCCTTTCCCTAAACGGAGCACAGACTATGGGCGGTAATTTTGCCAATTCACACGATGGCAAGGTGCACTATGAAAACCCTGTTGTGGCTGCAATCATGTCAGTTTACTGGTCAACAGTCACATGCATTTATCTATGCTGGAGCTTTATTACCTTTGATTGGGGTATCACATGGATTATCTGGCCAATAGCCGCAATCATCAATTCGCTGGTGGAAAATCTGCTCGGCGATAAACATGGAAATTAACGGAAACCAGGACAGTCAAAAATGTGTGTAGCATATTTTGAATAATCACAAAACAAATTATGCAACAAGATAATTCAGAAATGGAGACAAGTCATGAAAAAGAATATATATCTAATAATAATTACAATAATTACCGTGGTCTGCATCATCGCCGGGAGTCTCTACCATATCGGGGGCTTTGCCCTAGGCCTGTTTGACAATCTGATTCCGCGCTCAGACAAGTCTCTCGGAAACGTATGCACAGAGGAGCTTTCAGTCGATGAATTTTCAAACCTGGTATTTGATACAACCATATCGAACATCAACGTTAAAACCGGTGACAGCTACATGGTCTCATACAAATGCAACAAGCGATTGGTTCCAAAGATTAGGAGCACAGGCGATACCCTCACAATATCCCAAAGCAAAGGAGCCAACTACAGAAGAAGCACCACGAGCGAAATCACTGTTACCATTCCTAAGGGCGCAGCATTGAACAAGCTCTCCTTTGATACAGGCGTAGGCGAGGTAAACCTTAATTCCCTGACCGCAGCTGATGCTGAATTTGACACCGGCATAGGCGATTTATATGTCACAGACTGCAGCTTCGCCACATGTGATGTGGATGGCGGAACCGGCAACCTTAGCTTTGAAAACTGTGCCTTTGACGAAATGGATATCGACGGCGGTACAGGTAACATCACTGTGACATCCTCACAGTCACTTGACGGCTACATGATGGACCTGGACTCAGGTACAGGCGATATCACTATCAACGGCAATGACTATGATGATGAGTATGAGGTAAATGAGCATGCCAAAAAGCACCTGGTTATCGACTCAGGGCTTGGGGATATTGAGGTGAAATATTAAATTAAACTTTTCACTTTTTATTGTCCATAAACTGCGGCTCCATATATCCGGTTCCTGACATGGACTTGTAGTAGCGGCTTGCTGCCTGCGTGCCGACACGCACCTCGCGGGCCTGCTTCTTTATGGACGCAAATTTCAGAGTCATGAGATCCTTGTTGCGGGCCTCCTGACTCTGTATTTTTACGCTCTTGTCCGTGATACTGCGGATATGCTCCTGCATGGTGCGTATCTGCTCCTTGTAGTCCTCTTTGTGACCATTCAGTTCTTCCTTTGTACGTTCAAAAAGCTTCTCAAAGCCTGAGTCTAAATTATTGAGCTGGTCGATGAGCCTGCTCTTTGCCTCAACTACCTCGTCAAAGTCGTCAGGTGTGAGCTGTGGATCCTCGAGCTGGTTCTTCTGCTTGATATCAAGCTCTATTATCCGGTCGAGTACCTGCTCCTTTTTCTCGAGGCTTTGTATCATTATGTCTATGTATGTCTGTTCCATTGTGTTCCCCCTGTATTTTCGATTGTTTTAACTATAATCATCTCTATGATAGCACAAAACGCACAAACAAACTAGCTTCATGCTGCTGTCTCTGCGTTTTGTTTAAGTTAAAAACTCTCTATAATCCCTGTCGGTGATTTATGATACATTTATCTATGACACATGCAGCTTGTTTCCGTTACATGTGGCCTGCATAACCTCTTTCCACGCGTCACGCATAGTGCGCAGGTGTTCAAGCACCTCCTCAAGAATCTCCTTGTCCTTCTTTATGTTGGCCTCGACAAGGCGTCTGTGAAGATATGTATATACATTGTTAAAATCCTTTGATACCGGATATTTGTCATCAAGTGTGGACTGGAACTCTTCTATGATACGCTCAACCTTGCGGATGTTTGTGTGAGCCTGCTGGATATCCTCCTTCTCCACTGCCATGATTGCAATATTGCAAAATTTGATTGCACCATCATACAGCATGAGTGTAAGCTCTGCCGGTGATGCAGTCATGATTTTGTTGTTTGCATATGCTGCGTATGCTTTATTTTGTAACATAATATACCCTCCCTGGTATCTTTTTATGAGAAGTAGCTGCTAATTGAGCTCTGTGTGCTGTTGAGCTTGGTCATAGCTGACTCCATCTGAGTAAACTTGTTGTAGTAGTAATCCTCACGATCTGAGATTTTTTTCTCCCATTCCTTAATAGTCTTGGTGTAGTTAGTGTACTCTGTCTTCATCTGCTTGTCATTGTAGATGGTAAATGCTGAGCTCAAATCTGTAGACTTCATCTTGTCACCGATTGCACTATACAGATTAGTTGAAAGCTGCTGCATAAACTGCATTACCGTATCCGGATCATCGTTTATAGCTGCCATGAGCTTATCTGTCTTGCCGGATGTATTGGCGTCATCCTCATCACCATCAATGTGATATGCATTCTGCTCATTCTCCGCTGCATTCAAAAATCCAAGTGTACTGATTCCAAAGCTTGAGAGCGAGTACTTCTTGCCACCTATCTCAACTGATGACATCATGGCTGTCTGCATTGCTGTCATTACGCTGCCAAGTGTAGAATCCCTGCGAAGCAGAGAGTCCTTAATCTTTGTCTCCCACTTCTCAATCTCTTTATCAGACATCTGATCCTTTTCATCATCCGTGAGCGGCTCGTAGCTTCCTGCTGAATCAGCATTGTATAGCTTCGTCATCTCGTTGATGATGTTGTTGTACTCTGTCAGAAAATCCTTTACCTTATCATATACACCCTGTGTATCTGTGCTGGTTGTAATGCTTATAGCACTGTCTCCGGTCTCAGCAAGTGCCTCGATTGTCAGTCCATTGATTGAATAGCTGTTACTGTCACCTGTATATTTTACACCGTTCAGCTCAATCTCCGAATCCTGTCCTGCGACCTTCTTCACCTGTGAATTGAAAAGTGCCTTATTCTGAAGCGTGTATGCAGTGTTTACCCTGTCGAGCAGGTCGTTTAGCGCCTGTGTATACTCAGACGAATCCTTCTGCTTTGAGGCAAGCTCCTTTACAATATTGCTATCTGCTGCTTTTTTTGTGTTGGCCTCTGCGGCCTCCTCCAAAGCGTTTGCTTTATTTACAAAGCCGTCAGTCTCGTTTCCGTTTCCTGCTAAAAGCTGCTCTACGGCTTCCTTTCCATTGCCTGCATAAGCATTCTGAATAGCCTTGGTGAGGCTTGCAACCGAGTACTTGTCATCGCTTCCTAGCACTTCGTCCTTTGAATTCTCAAATGCCTGAACTGACGCAAGAACCTCATCGTATGAGCTTTTAGTCTTTTCATCCATTGACTTGATGATTGTGTCATACGCTACTGAAGCTGACTCTATGCCAGTCTTGTTTACGGCATCTGCCGCAATAGTGTACTCGGTCTTTTGTGAAACAGTGATGGAATCAGTTTTATCAGCTGTGCCATCTTCCTTTTGCAGATAGTACTTGCCGTCTGCCTCGTCCTTTTTGTAAGTCTTATCACCGACTTTCAGTGTTGTATCACCATCTCCTGTAGGTACCGCTTCAAGCTCCTTGCCATCAGCGTCCGTATAAGCTGTCCTCGTAGATTCTGTCACATCATAGTACGATGTGGTACCCTTGTCCGTATCAGCAACAGCTGCAATATAGTGGCTATTGTTGTCGCTGTCAATATACTTATAAAGAGTGTTACCCTTTGTATCTGTCAGCGTGGTCTTTGTATATGTATCATAGCTGTCACCATTCTTTGAAATCACTGCGCCATCACGAGATGAGCCAAGCTTCTCAAGCAGCTTCAGCTTATCACTATAGCCTGCATTTTTTTCATCAAGATTCTTATAAATGCCCTGAAGTGTGACATACGAGTAGCCATAATTTACAGCATTCCTAAGATTTTTGCTCTGCGCATTCATCTTAGCTGCATCTGTGGTCAGCTTGTTATAGCTTGCAACAGTTGCCTCGATGTTAGCTTTGGTCTCATCGTCTGAATCTCTGTGTAAATCTGCATACTCACCATATGGATTGGATGAATAATTACCTGTGGTGGTCTTTTCACCACCATATGCTATTCCCAGGCTATAAAGTGCTGATGCTCCATCTATATTGCTGCCGGTTATGGTAAAATCGTTTGCCACGCCTGTCTTTTTTGAGCTGATATAAAATCTCTTGTAGCTTGAATCGTAGTTTGCATCAAGCCCCGCATTCCTGAGTTCCTTTACCACGTCGTTCATGGTAGATGATGCGCTGAGCGTGATGGACTTGGTCTCATCGCCCATCTTTACCTCAAGCTTGGCATCACCACCTGTGTAACCGAGCTGGGCAAGTGTAGTCTTCTCACTGTCTGCCTTAATTTCTGCTCCGGTCATATATCCGGCCTTTGCCATCTGCTTGATTTTCAGCGACTGTGTGCCGCTTGGTGCACCGGAGCCCGCCTTTACTGTGGCCTTTGTAGTATCCGAAACTGATGTCTTCTTTAAGTTGTATGCTGTAGAAAATCGCAGATTGGAAATATTGCTGTACAAGCTGTACACCTTGGTATTAAGGGATTTCCACGCATCCTGTGTCCACTCAAGCTTAGTCTGCGCCTTCTGATATTTCTCTTTTCTTGTGGTATATGACGATACCATTGCCTTTACAATAGAATCTGTATCCAGGCCTGATGTCATTCCCGATAATCTGATTGCCATGGTGTCCTCCTATCTCTTCTCATCTACCATGAGTCCTGCCATCTCCCAGACCTTCGCTATCATGTCGAGCGTCTTCTCCGGCGGAAACTCCTTGATGACTTCCTTTGTCTTCTTATCAACTATCTTTATTGTCACGCGGTTAGTCTTCTCATGGATGCCGAACACTGCCTCCGACTGGTCAGCCAGTGCGCTCTTGTTGATATCATCCACAGCCTTTTTGAGCTGTGCATTGCCCTTGTCGAGCTGTCCTGCCTGCGCCTGTCCCTGTGCACCGGCATCACCGGCTGAATCACAGCTT
>OBII01000347.1_pt1 | contig 19757 bp, 15 predicted proteins | sample 2433771 | NCBI WGS metagenome assembly OBII01 (sample SAMEA2452127, study PRJEB22498) | human gut metagenome | biome: human feces; feature: human gut; material: feces | place: Australia | collected 2012
GTGGTAAAGAAGTTCATCTCTCTGCTCGATGAATACATTGCCCGGAAAGCGGAGCGTGAAGGGTTGCCTACCGTAGCCTACTTTGCCGACAAATGCTGCTATTCAACCAAATATTTCGGTGAATTGGTCAAGACGGAGACTGGCAGAACCGCCAAGAGTCTGATCAATGACCGACTGCTTTCAGCTGCCCGCCAACTGCTTGTTGATGAAACCTTAAGCATTACGCAAGTCAGCCACCACCTCGGCTTTGAGTATCCTCAGCACTTCGTCCGCTTTTTCAAGGCACAGACGGGCAAGACACCAAGCGAATATCGCAAAACTGCGTAAATATGTAAATATAACGAAGCATCAAATGTGGTGACCTTCATCTGATGAACCCCACCTACTTTCCGATTTCAGTATGAATGAAGATTCGGATAGTAGATGGGGCTTTTTTTTGACTCCGAAAAAATATCACTTTTTTTACATCTTCCAAACAGTCACTTACAGTCGATTAAAACGAAAGTTAAAACGGATAAATCTTGTTAAACAATTCATCTTTTACCACTTATGTTCATACCTTTGCACCCAAATTTTTAATCAAAAAAGGGATATTTTATGTTCACATAAGGATAATTCCTTAATGTAAAGAAGGATAATATTTTAAATAAATAAGAGAAGTTATATGAGAGAAAATTCGGAAAGTTCAGTAGCCTGCCATCATCAAGTAGGCTTCCTGGGATTGCTCATCACTCTGGGCATCGTGTTTGGAGATATAGGTACATCCCCACTCTACGTGATGAAAGCCATCCTGCACACGGGTGAAGCCATCAACGAGAGCACCATCCTGGGTGCATTGTCGTGCATCATCTGGACACTCACCCTGCAGACCACCATCAAATACGTATGTGTGGCACTGCGTGCCGACAACAATGGCGAAGGAGGCATCCTCGCCCTCTACGCCCTGTTGCGCAAGATGAAGAGAAAATGGATTTACTTATTGGCCATCATCGGTGCCAGCACCTTGCTGGCAGATGGAATCATCACCCCTGCCATCACGGTTACCACAGCCATCGAAGGACTCGAAAGCATCAGTCCCCACCTGCCAGTCATCCCCATCACACTGGGCATCATCACCATCATCTTCTTCGTGCAACGCTTTGGTACAGAGAGTATTGGCAAATCGTTCGGAGTATTCATGCTGATATGGTTCCTGCTGCTGGGCGTAACGGGAGCTTTCAGCATCACCTCTTACCCATTGATTCTGAAGGCCTTCAACCCCTACTATGCTGCCATGCTGCTGGCAGAATCGCCAGAGTGGTTTCTGATTCTGGGTGCCGTGTTCCTCTGTACCACCGGTGCTGAGGCTCTTTACTCCGACCTGGGTCACTGCGGCAGAAAGAACATCACCATCAGCTGGCTTTTCGTAAAGGCTATGCTCATCCTCAACTATCTGGGTCAGGGAGCATGGGTGCTGAACCATATCCAGACTGCCTCCTCCGTGAATCCGTTCTTTTCCATCATGCCCCAGAACATGCTGATTTTTGCCATCATCATGGCCACGGGTGCGGCAATCGTTGCCAGTCAGGCACTTATCAGCGGCACCTTCTCCATATTGAGCGAAGCCATGAACCTGCACTTCTGGCCGCGCATGCGAATCAAGCATCCTACCCATGTTAAGGGGCAGCTCTATATCCCGATGATCAACCTCGCCATGTACATCGGCGTGGTTCTCATCATCCTGCTCTTCCGCGACTCCTCGCACATGGAGGCAGCCTATGGTCTCGCCATCACCATCACCATGCTGATGACCACCCTGCTGCTCGGTTTCTACCTGCGCACCAAGGGTGTGGCGCGCATCTTCATCCTGCTCTTTATGGGCGCATATTGCGTTATCGAGGGCATTTTCCTTGCCGCCAACCTGTCAAAATTCCTCGCAGGAGGATGGTGTACGATGCTTATTGGCGGAATCCTGTTCCTGATGATGTATGTATGGGTTCGCGCCATCAAGATACGCCAGGATTACATCAGCACCAAACCGCTGGATGAGTATTATCAGATTATCTCCGACATCAAGGCAGACGAGAGCATCCCCAAATACGCTTCCAATCTGGTTTATGTGAACCATGCCGACAAGGAGGGTTCGGTGGATGACAAACTGCTCTATTCCATCATCAATAAGCAGCCCAAACGTGCTGACCATTACTGGCTTATCAATCTGGAATTTGCAGATACTCCTGACACGCTGGAGTACAGTTGCGAGACTCTGGTTCCCGACACCCTCTACAGTGTAACCATGCGCATAGGCTTCCGCATTGAGCCTAGGGTGAGCCTCTATCTGCGACAAGTGGTAGAAGACCTGGTGGCAAGCAAGAAGGTAGATCTGAGAAGTACCTATCCTTCGCTCCGCAAAAACGGAATACCTGGCGACTTCCGCTTCATCATCATCCACCGCGTATATTACCCGGAGAGTTCCGACAACCGTCAACAGAACCTGCTGATGACCATCTATGCACTTATCGGCAAGATAGGCATTGACGAGCCTAAGGCTTTGGGCCTCGACACATCCATGGTGGTGGTAGAACGTGTTCCGCTCATCATCAACCAGCGCAACAGAAACATCAGGCGCATCATGCAGATTGTGGAAGAATAGGAAGATTTTTCTAAACAAAAAAACAGTCGGATGATTACTTTTCGAATTATTATTTGTATCTTTGCACCTGAATTGCGCAAAGCAAAGTTGAAAGATAATAAAAAAGATAATTGAATGGGAAATCAAATCACAACAATGGAGCGGGGAATGCAGCGACGCACAGAACTGCTCCTGGGAAAAGATAATCTTGAAAAAATTCAGGAAGCACGAGTCCTCATCTTCGGAATCGGAGGCGTGGGCTCATGGTGCGCAGAGGGACTGGTGCGCAGCGGCGTGCGCAACATCACCATCGTGGATAGCGACCGCGTATGCGTGACCAACTGCAACCGCCAGCTGATGGCAACAAGCCGCACCATCGGACAGGTAAAGGTAGATGCGCTGCGCGACCGCCTGCTTGAAATCAACCCAGAAGCCAACATCACGGCTTATCAGAAAATCTATCAGGCAGAAACCGCAGAAGAGTTCCACATGGAGGAATACGACTACATCATCGACGCTATCGACTCGCTGAAGGACAAGGCCGACCTGATTCTGCGCGCCACTGCTCTTCCGAAGGAAATCACCTTCGTATCTTCGATGGGAGCAGCCCTCCGCCGCGACCCTTTCATGGTGAGGAAGGCTGAGTTCTGGAAGGTTGATGGCGATCCGCTGGCAAGAGCCCTGCGCAAGAAATTCAAGAAGAACAAGACCTTCCCTCGCCGCAAATTCCAGTGCGTGTTCAGCGAGGAAAAGCCGATGCAGAACATGAGCGACCAGCGACTCGTAGAGGACGAATGGACATCTACGAAGCCGCAGATCAACGGCTCACTCTGCCACATCACCGCTACATTCGGAATGGCAATAGCAGGAATCGTTATCAATCACATCATCGAAAGATAATATATTGAAGAAGGTAATATTTTGAAGAAGGTATGATCAAGATACGCTGCGTGGTAGAACGGATTACCTACCAGAACCAGGAAAATGGATATTCCGTGATGAAAGTCAAGGTGAAGGGATATTCCGACCTGGTTACCCTGGTGGGAAACCTGCTGGATGTTCCAGTGGGAGCGGTACTGCTGTGCAATGGCGACTGGAAGATGGACAAGCGATACGGACAGCAGTTTGCCTGCGAAACCTGGGAAGAGGTAATGCCTGCCACCGTATATGGAATCGAGAAATACCTGGGCAGCGGACTGGTGAAAGGCATCGGTCCGAAGTTTGCACATCTGATAGTAGAGAGATTCGGAACGGAAACCATCGAGGTAATAGAAGATGACATCGAACGACTCTACGAGGTTGCCGGAATCGGCAAGAAACGCGTGGAGAAAATCCGAGACAGCTGGGAGAAGCAGAAGGACATCAAGAACGTGATGATCTTCCTGCAGCAGTATGGCGTGAGCACTGCTTACGCCGCCAAGATCTACCGACAGTATGGCAAGGAAAGCATCGACAACGTGAAGGAGAATCCCTACCGTCTTGCCGATGATATCTGGGGCATTGGATTCAAGACCGCCGACGGAATAGCCAGCAAGATGGGTTATGAAAAGAACGATCTGAGAAGATGCAAGAGCGGAATCAGCTACACCCTAAACGAACTCTCCAACGAAGGTCACGTTTATGCTGTAGAAGAACAGCTTATAGAAGCCGCAAAGAAACTGCTCGAAGCCGATGAAGAACCTATCAGACAAGCCATAGCGGAAATGATCATATCAGAAAATCTCATCCGTGAGAACGAAGCCATCTATCTGCCTCCCTTCTATCATTCTGAACGTGGAACGGCTAAGAAACTGCTGGAGTTGATGAAAGGTCAGAGTCCTTCCCTCTTCAATATGCAGGCCGATATCCAGGCAATAGAAAAGGCTTCAGGCATCAGATACGACGAGGTGCAGATTGCCGCCATTGAGCAGGCAGTACGCTCTAAAGTGATGGTGCTGACGGGTGGCCCTGGAACAGGAAAGACCACAACGACGCAAGGTATCATTTCTGCTTACAAAACGGCAGGGATGAGGATTCTGCTGGCGGCTCCTACGGGCAGAGCTTCCAAGCGAATGAGCGAGGCCACGGGCATGGAAGCCAAGACCATCCACCGGCTGCTGGAGTTTAATCCGCAGGACGGATACAAGCGCAACGAGGAGAACCCGCTGGAGGGTGATGCGCTGATCGTGGATGAGTGTTCGATGATAGACATCATCCTGATGTATAATCTGATGAAGGCGATTCCGGAGCACATGCGCCTGGTGCTGGTGGGCGACATTGACCAGCTGCCGAGTGTGGGAGCCGGAAACGTTCTGCGCGACATCATCGACTCAGAGAAAATTCCGGTCATCCGACTCACCCGCATCTTCCGACAGGCGCAGTCGAGCCGAATCATCATGAGTGCCCATGCCATCAACCAGGGATATTATCCGGACACGAGCAACGGCAAACAGACCGATTTCTTCTTTATCAAGAATGAAGATCCAGAGCAAGTGGCTACGGAAATCGTGAATCTTGTAAAATATCGTCTGCCAAAAGCTTACAATCAGCCACAGAGTAACATCCAGGTGCTTACCCCGATGCAGAGAAGCGTGGTAGGTGCAGCCAATCTGAACATGATGCTGCAGCAGGCACTCAACACATCCAATCTGGGAATCAGCCGTGGCGGAACCACCTACAAACTGGGCGACCGCGTAATGCAGATCAGAAATAATTACGACAAGAATGTATTCAATGGCGACATCGGAACCATAGAGAAGGTGAATATGGAAGACCGCACCATCTCCGTGAGTTTCGAGGACCATTCAGCTGAATACGAGGCAGCGGAGCTGGATGAGTTGACATTGGCCTACGCCACCACCATCCACAAGAGTCAGGGTTCAGAATATCCCATCGTGGTCATCCCTATCCTGATGACTCATTTCGTAATGCTTCAGCGCAACCTCATCTACACCGGAATCACGAGAGCCAAGAAAATCTGCGTGCTCATCGGTCAGCCCAAAGCCCTCGCCTATGCTGTAAGAAATCTGACTGTGAGCAACAGAAACACGAAATTGAAAGAACGGTTGCGTGGCGAGATTGAGGCGGCAACCAATTCTTCTCCACTCCACTTCAGCAAGCCGTATGTTTTGCCTGAAGAGAATCAGCCAATGATGGCTGCTGAACCAGGAATCAAAAGAAAGGAATAGTGGTCTTGTCGGCATTGTACTTTACGGTAACCGTCTGGTTAGGAACTGAAGTCTCGATATTCTTGATTCCTTTCTCAAAACGGAGATTGTTCTTGATTTTGTTTTCACAAGCCGCACAGTGCATCTGAGGGGTAGTTGTGAAAACCACAGTCTTGATTTCTCGAAAAACAAGGCTAATTTCGCACAATTCGAGGGAAACCATTGAAGTTTTTTATTATACTGGCTTATAATTCAGAAATTTTATCTAAATTTGCAGAAGCAAAAAAAAATCAGATGAAACATATAAAGACTGCATTGATAGGATTCGGGTATCGTGGCAAACAATTGCTGCGGCTGTTACGCACGATTGAAAGCTATGAGATTGTCGGTATCGCCGACATCAACGGCTGCGGGGATTCGGAATCTCCGGGCGCTTCCTTCTATCAGGGCGAGGAAGCCTACAAGATGATGCTCGACGAGCAACAGCCCAATCTGGTTTTCATCACCACCCCCTGGCACCTCCACATCACCCACGCCACAGAATGCATACTGCAAAACTGCCATGTGGCTCTCGAAATCAAAGGCGGACTCTGCCAGGATGAATATGCCCCGCTACAGGAAATCGCCCAACAGAAAGGAGTAAAGGTTTTTCCGCTGGAGAACACCCTCTTCATGCGAGAAATCCTTGCTGTAAAAAGAATGGTGGATGAAGGAGCACTTGGAGAAATCATCTATATGAGAGGCGGTTACCGCCACGACCTGCGCAAGCTGCTGCTCGATGACAATGGGGTACTGGGTGGACGAAAAGGTACGGAAAGCGTGTGGAGAAGCCGTTTCTACTCGCACCACAACGCCGACATCTATCCCACCCATGGACTCGGTCCGCTCTGCATGATTCTGGGCATCGGGAAAACAGACCATCTCGCCTGGCTCACTTCCTTCGCAACCAAGGCGGTGGGACTTCGCCAGCACATGTCAGAAGATGATAATACTCCCATCACCCTGGGCGACATCATCTCTACGCAGATTGAAACCCAGGGCGGAACACTCATCTCACTCACTCATGACACGACCCTGCCTCGCCCAAGAAGTCTCGACTTTGAGGTGCAGGGTTCGCTGGGCATCTGGGACGGCGTAAACCGACGCATCTACCTGGAGGAGATGAACTCGGAAACCTGGCAAGACGACCACGCCATCCTGGCTCTATACGAAAGCCGTGAATGGCAACTCTGGGGCAAGGATGCCCTGAAGCACGACAGCCATCACCAGGGAATGGACTACATCATGTTGAGATGCGTTGCCGCTGAACTGACAAAAAACGCAAGCGCAGATTCGGCGGGAAGCATCCGCTATCCTGCCACGCTAAACGATCTGGCCCTCTGGACATCGGTAACCCTCCTGTCTGAAATTTCCATCAGGGAGCATCGCCGTGTGGCATTTGGTTATCCAAAAGATTTACAATATAAAAAGAACAAGAATTTATAATACAATATAGAATAAGAAACAGATATGATTACAGTTGATGGATTGACCGTAGAATTTGGCGGCACCACCCTATTCAAAGACATTTCCTTCCAGATCAACGAGAAGGACCGTATAGCCCTGATGGGCAAGAATGGCGCAGGAAAGAGCACCTTGCTCAAGATTATCGCCGGTGTGAGAAATGCCACACGTGGCTCCGTTTCCGCTCCCAAGGACTGCATCATCGCCTATCTGCCTCAGCATCTGATGACCGAAGACGGAAGAACCGTATTCGAGGAAACCTGTCAGGCGTTTGCCCATCTGCACGAAATGCAGGCTGAGATTGACCGCATCAACAACGAGCTCACAACCCGTACCGATTACGACAGCGATGATTACATGCAGCTCATCGAGAAAGTATCCTCTCTCTCAGAGAAATTCTACGCCATCGACATGACTCATTTCGAGGAAGATGTAGAGAAGACGCTGCTCGGTCTCGGTTTCGAGCGCTCTGATTTCAACCGCCCTACAAGCGAGTTTTCGGGAGGATGGAGAATGAGGATTGAGCTGGCAAAACTGCTCTTGAAATCGCCAGACGTACTGCTGCTCGATGAGCCAACCAATCATCTCGACATCGAATCTATCGGCTGGCTCGAAGACTTCATCATCAACAGTTCGAAAGCAGTAGTTGTCATCAGCCACGACCGAAAATTCGTTGACGACATTACAACAAGAACCATCGAAGTAACCAAGGGCCGCATCTACGACTACAAAGCCACCTACAGCCAGTATCTGGAACTGCGCAAGGAACGCCGCGAACAGCAGATGAAGAAATATGAGGAACAGCAGAAGATGATTGCCGAGACCAAGGACTTCATCGAGCGATTCAAGGGTACGTATTCGAAGACATTCCAGGTGCAGAGCCGCGTGAAGATGCTCGAAAAGCTGGAACTGATCGAGGTGGACGAGGAGGATACCAGCCGACTGAGACTGAAGTTCCCGCCAAGTCCGAGAAGCGGTGCCTATCCGGTTCAGATGAGTGACGTGGCGATGTCGTTTGACGACAAGCAGATATTCAGCGGCGTGAACCTCACCGTGGAGCGTGGCGACAAGATTGCCTTCGTGGGAAGAAACGGTGAGGGTAAATCTACGCTCGTAAAATGCATTATGGGTCAGCTTCAGAACGAGGGTAAGCTGGAATTAGGACACAATGTTCAGATTGGCTATTTTGCTCAGAATCAGGCTTCTCTGCTCGATGGCGAGCTTACGGTTTTCCAGACGATTGATGATGTTGCCAAGGGCGAAATCAGAAATAAGATTCGCGATTTGCTGGGTGCATTCATGTTTGGTGGCGAGGATTCTACCAAGAAGGTAAAGGTTTTGTCGGGTGGAGAAAGAACCCGTCTGGCTATCCTGAAGCTGCTGTTGGAGCCGGTGAATCTGCTGATTCTCGATGAGCCTACCAACCACCTGGATCTCAAGACGAAGGATGTACTGAAGCAGGCGCTGCTGGATTTCGACGGCACGCTGATTGTAGTGAGTCACGACCGTGACTTCCTGGATGGTCTGGTCAGCAAGGTGTACGAATTCGGCCATGGTCGCGTCCGCGAGCATCTCTGTGGAATCTACGAGTTCCTGGAAACAAAGAAAATGGAAAGCCTTCAGGAATTGGAGAAGAAATAAAATCTCAAAAGGCTTTTTACGAAAGAGGGTGCTTCATTATTCATCGGATGAAGAAACCAAAAAGAGGGTGTGCCATAGACTTATGACACACCCTCTTTTGTATTTTCAAATAATTTCTTTCAAATTATTTCTTTTTCTTCAATTCCAACTTCGGAATCTTGACTTTCTGACCTGGCTTCAACAGGGAATTACCATTCAGAGCTTCTACGTAACATTCCATTCCTGGACCTAAGTACTTTTGGCTGAGCGACTTGATGGTTTGTCCTTCTCTTGCCGTAACTACCTCGGAAACACCAATAATACGATAGGCTCCGGTTCGAACACGAACATCCTGGTCGTATTTGCTGCTTGCCTGGGCAGCATGCTTTTCAGTCTGCTTTCTGGCTTCTTCTTTTTTCTTGGCTTCTGCAATTTTTTTAGCCTCCTGCTGCTTCTTGGTTTCTGCAAGTTTCTTTGCATCAACCTGCCTTTTCGCATCAGCCAAATTCTTCGCATCGGCGAGTTTCTTGGCTTCCAAATTCTTCTTAGCCTCAGGCGATTTTGCATCAATTGATTGATTGTCTGCGGTAGCATCCATATTCTGTTCGGCATTTTCGGCTTTTTTGACAGCTTCGCTTGCCTGCGCCATTCTTACACTATCCTCGATAGCCTTTTTGCGAAGAATTTCTTCCTGCGTTGAAGCAGACTTGGTTGGCGCCTTCTTCTTTGTCTCTGTCGCAATCTGCTGGTAATTATCCAACTGTAGAGCGAGATGATCACGCTGGGCAGCCATCTTGCCATAATTAAAAGCAAACCAACCAAAACCTCCTATCATTGCCAGGAATACTACGCTCGCTGCAACAACAAGAGAACGCGGTAAAACAACATGCCGCTTATCGGTTTCCTCATCTGAAGAAGGAGTTTCCTCATCTGAAGAAGCTTCCACTTCAATAGGAATTTCTGTAATAGTATTTTCTCCATCTGAAGGAACTTTCTCTGCAATAGGAGTTTCCTCTGTTAATATCGATTCTTTTTCTTCATCAGAAACAACAGGTTCAACCTCATTCTGAGCAGGAACTTCAGATTCCTTCACTTCCGATTCAGAATTTGCAGGTTCAGATACTTCCGGTTTCTTTTCTTCCGGTTCAGCAACATTTTCCTGAGACAATCTCTTCTCTCCTATCACAATCATTTCATCGCTAACAGGAGCATCGTTTTCTTCATCCAAAAAATCTATCACACCACTTGTTACAAGAGAATCCTGTTCAACGAAAGAATCCAAGGAAGAATTATCTGAATCAGGAACATACTCTAACGTAGAATCGAATACAGAGCCGTCCTCTTCAGCATTTTCAAATTTTCTGTCAATTTCATCGAAATCCACACCATCATTCACCACAACGGTCTCAAACTGGGCGAAAGGCTTGTTCACAATCTCCTTCAGAATATTATCGGGCGTGAAGGAAATCTTGTCACGGCCCTCGATGATGATACGCTCGCCCGTGTTCACATCCACGCTTTCACGATCCTTCACCGCCATTACCTTGAAAGTACCAAGCCACTTCATCTTCACGAGCTTATCAGACTGAAGCCCCTCGTTGGCAACATCAAACATCTTTCTGATAAACAATTCGGCATCCTGCAGACTGATTCCCGACTTCTCTGCCAAGCGCTGCGCCAAGTCGCTTAAACTAATCTTACTCATAGTCTTCACCTCCATTCTTCAGTTTTTCCTTGACACTGGCCACAGGGCGAAAGCCGAGTACGAGCTTAGGCGGAACAAGCTGGCGCTTCTTGGTTGTAGGATTAACAACCACACGCTCCAAGCGCTTCTTTACCTCAAACGTACCAAAGTTGGGGATGGAGACAGCCTCACCATCCTCAAATTCAGCAATCATGGCATCTATCACCTTGCGCACCATCTTCTGGGTGTCGTCCTGTGAATAGCCAGTCTGCTGAGCAAGTTCTGCAATATACTCCTTGTTATTCATTCTGATGTCAAAATATTACCTCCCATATTACTTTACCACTTCTCCGTAGAGATCAAACTCCTCGCTCTGGGTAATCTTCACATTGTAGAAGCAACCCACGCGCAGACGCTTCTCTCCTGCCTTGATCAGCACTTCAGGATCCACCTCTGGCGAGCAGAATTCGGTTCTTCCTATATAGTAATCACCCTCCTTGCGGTCGATAATCACCTTCAGTATCTTGCCCACTTTCTCAGCCTCTACCTCTGCGCTGATTTCCTGCTGCAGAATCATCAGTTCGTCAAGACGGCGCTGCTTCACCTCGGCAGGAACATCATCCTCGTAGTTATTGGCACTGTAGGTACCCTCCTCCTCAGAATAAGCAAAGGCACCCATACGCTCAAAGCGCTGAGTACGAACGAATTCGAGCAATTCATGGAAGTCTTCCTGAGTCTCGCCAGGGAAACCCACCATCAGAGTGGTACGGATATGAATGCCAGGCACACGCTCACGGATGGTCTTGAGCAGATCAATGGTTTCCTGCTTGCTCACGTGGCGATGCATTCTGTTGAGCATATTGTCGCTGATATGCTGCAGGGCGATGTCAAGATACTTACATACGTTTGGCTTCTCGCGCATCACATCGAGCAAATCGAGCGGGAACTGGTTAGGATAAGCATAGTGCAGACGGATCCACTTCACACCCGGAATATCCGCTATGCGGCTGATGAGTTCGGTGATGTGATGCTTGCCGTCCAGGTCCACGCCGTAGTAGGTGAGCTCTTGGGCGATAATCTGGAATTCCTTCACACCATCGGCTACCAGTTGGCGCACCTCGTCGAGGATTTCATCCATCGGACGGGAAACGTGCTTGCCGGTGATGATAGGAATGGCGCAATACGCACAGCGGCGGTTGCAACCTTCAGAAATCTTGATATAGGCATAATGATGAGGAGTCGTGAGATGGCGGGTTCCACTGCAAGCAGGCACATCAGCCTTGCCCAGTTCCTTGAGCAACTCCTTATAATTAAACTTACCATAAAACTTATCCACCTCGGGCATCTCTGCCTCCAGTTCCTTCTGGTAGCGCTGTGAGAGACAACCCATCACATAGAGTTTGCGGAGTCGTCCCTCTTCCTTAGCCTGGATAAACTCCAGAATGGTATCGATACTCTCCTGCTTGGCATCCTCGATAAAGCCGCAAGTATTGATGACGGCAATTTCACCCTGTGGGCGTTTCGGGTCATGAACGCAGTGGTAGCCATTTTCCTCGAAAAGCTTCATCAAGGTCTCGCTGTCCACCAGATTCTTGGAGCAACCCATGGTTACTATATCTATCTGATTTTTCTTCATTCTTATCCTACTTATCCTATAATAATCTTAATCTAATTCTTTTCTCGACTATTTTACATCGAGCTTCATCTAATCCTTTTCTTAAAGTCTATAAGCACCTGTATTCTAGTGCTTAAAGAGGGAGTCAACAAATTCAGATTTATTGAAGAGCTGGAGATCCTCCATGCCCTCGCCCAGTCCGATATACTTCACAGGCACCTTGAGCTGGTCGGAGATTCCGATTACCACGCCACCCTTAGCCGTACCATCGAGCTTGGTGATGGCGAGCGAAGAGATATTGGTAACGGCAGCAAACTGCTTAGCCTGCTCAAAAGCGTTCTGTCCGGTACTTCCATCCAGAACGAGCATCACCTCATCCGGAGCCTCAGGCATCACCTTCTTCATCACCTCCTTGATCTTCTTCAACTCATTCATCAGGTTCACCTTATTATGAAGGCGTCCGGCAGTATCAATCAGCACCACGTCGGCACCGTTCGCCTTGGCGCTCTGCAGGGTATCGAAGGCCACGCTGGCAGGGTCAGAACCCATCTGCTGCTTCACCACTGGCACCCCTACTCGCTCGCCCCAAATGCAGATCTGTTCCACAGCAGCGGCACGGAAGGTATCGGCAGCACCGAGATACACCTTCTTGCCAGCCTTCTTAAACTGATAGGCGAGCTTTCCTATGGTGGTAGTCTTGCCCACACCATTGACACCCACTACCAGAATCACGTATGGCTTATGATCGGAAGGCAAATCCCAGTTTTCATTGTCATCAGTATGATTTTCCTCCAGGAGGCTTGCAATCTCTTCCCTCAGGATTCTGTTGAGTTCTGAGGTAGAAACATACTTATCTCTTGCCACGCGTTCTTCGATACGTCGGATGATCTTCACGGTAGTCTCCACACCAACATCGGATGTGATGAGCACCTCCTCCAAATCATCGAGCACGTCATCATCTACGGTTGACTTACCAGCCACCGCACGCGCCAATTTTCCAAACACGCTCTCCTTGGTCTTTTCGAGGCCTTTATCGAGAGTTTCCTTTTTTTTGTTGCTAAATAATCCGAATAATCCCATAATTATAGCTATATTTTTTTGCAAAGATACGAAAATATTTGAAACTAGGAGCGTTTTCCCTAAAAAATATTGTTAACTTAGCAAAAGAATGTATAAATAATCGCTTCCTTATAGAAATATATCAAGTTATTTTTATACCTTTGTATGTTAGAAGCGCCTCCGAGTTCTTAATACTCGGACGAGGAGGACAAGACATTAAACATTTAAACAACAATCATGAAAAAGATATTTATCTCAATACTGATGCTGATTCCAGCTCTCACCATGCAGGCGCAGAATGTGCTTACCCCTGAGCAGCAGTTGGAAAAGGCGCAAAAAGAGTTGGAGGAAGCCAAGAAGGCCCTGGAAGCAGCCAAAGCTCAGGCAGAAGCAGCCAAGGTGAAGGCGGAAGCTGAAAAAGTAAAGGCGGAAGCCGAGAAAACGAAAGCGGAAGCTGAAAGATTGAAGGCTGAAGCTGAAAGAATGAAGCAGGAAGCAGAAAAGCTGAAGAAGAATACTGAGAATTCGGTGCCTGCTACAAAGCTGGTGCCTGCCACCAAGAAGGAGAATACTACCGAAACTTCAGAAGGTGCGGGATGGGTCGTGCCAACCATAACAGAGGAGGTAGAAGAGAAAAAGGTGGAAAAGACTGCCGAGGGCGTGGTGCTCAAGGAAGATCCGAAATACCTGGCGGGAGCCATCCAGCTCAATGCCGAGGGAAAAGTGGAATTTGTTCTCGACACCCAGGCAAGCGGAAAGAGTGCAGACGAAATCTACAACATCGTTTTCCAATATATGAGCAAGCTCATCAAGAATGAGCAAAACATCAACAGCCGCATCGCCCTGGTGAACAGAAACAACAAGAACGAGCAGATCATCGCCTGTATTATGGACGAATGGTTTGTCTTCAATCAGTCGTTCATCTCTCTCGACCGCTCTGAGACCAAGTACCAGCTGGTGGCAACCATCAGCGACAACAATCTCCACCTCTCCATGACCCGAATCGTATTCAACTACGAGGAAGGCAGAAGTACCGGTTTCAAGGAGCCTGCAGAGAATGTGATCACCGACAAATATGCCTTGACCAAGAAGAAAAACGACTTGGCTAAGATCTACGGTAAGTTCCGCCGCGGAACCATCGACCGCAAGGACCAGATCTTCAATGATCTGACCAAACTTGTTAGAAAATAAAAATCATCTTATAAAATATGGATCAGACAAAAGATAACAATATAACAAACACCCCACAGAGCGAGGAAACCGCAAAGGCACCGGCAATGAACGAGACCCAGTGCCAGGAGGCATCTCAGACACAGCCACAGACCAGCTATGCCGTGCGCCCAAATCGTCGCCACCACAGAAGATTGGAGTATGCAGACAAGAGCAACATGCTCGTAGCCAGGAACTGGCTCAACATCGGATTCATGCTCTTCGCCATCGTAGGCGTCATCCTCTGGACACAGATGGACGACCGCACGATTGCCAATGTACTGCTGATCATCGGCGTAGTCTTGAAAATTGCCGAGGTTTGCATCCGACTATTCAAAAAATAAGAAATGAAGAAAATATTATTCTCTACAATCCTAGCTTGTGCTGCAACCCTACCAGTTGCGGCACAACGTGATTTTACGGATTTCAACAATAACGAAGACTCACAGTTCCGCCCACAGACCGGCAACCGAATCAACACCGACTCGCTGGGCACCGACAAGGAGATTCCGAAGGGAATCAGGGTATGGACTGTGGATGAGAGATTTGGAGATACTCGGGCTGCCGTGGTGGACACTATGCAGGCAATGTACCAGAACACAACCTTCACGGAAGGACTGCGCGGAGAGTACAACACCCTGGGTAACATGGGTACCGCCCGCATCAACCGCATCTTCATCGACCGACGCAATACGCAGGGCAACTTCATCTTCACCGAGCCATACGACAACATCGTTACCCCGGTGAGTGACTTCCACTTCACCAACACCTACTCGCCTATCACCAACATCACGCTGAATAGCTGCGGTGACAGAACCAACGGTGAGGATGACTTCAAGGCAATCTTTGCGGTGAATGCCAACAAGCAGCTGGGTGGCGGATTCCGATTCGACTACAAATACGGTCGCGGCTACTACGATGCACAGAGCACGGCGCACTTCAAATATACGATGTGGACTTCTTATCTGGGCGACCGCTATCAGGCGCACTTCCTTTTCAGCACCAACCACCAGAAGGTGACGGAGAACGGAGGTATTACCAATGATGACTACATCAAGCATCCGGAGCTTTTCACCGAGAGTTTCGCCACCAACGAAATACCGACCGTGCTGCAGCAGAACTGGAATCGCAACGACAATCAACACATCTTCTTCACCCACCGCTACAATGTGGGCTTCAGCCGCAAGGTGAAGATGACCGAGGAAGAAATCAAGGCCAAGAAATTCGCCATGGAGTCAGCAAAGGACAATGCAGCCGAGGAAGCCAAGGAGGAGGCAAGAAAGAAAGCAAGGGAACAAGGCAGGGAGTTTGACGAAAAGGCTTTCGACAAAAAACAGAAGAAGCAGTTCTCAGGTCGCCCTACAGATGCAAAGATTGCCGGCGATGAACCTGCCAAGAACAACAAGGCAATAGTTGCAAACAAGGCAGCCCAGGACTTCAAGAGCGACAGCACTCGAATTGCAGTAAACAGCAAGGCAATGGCAGACAGTCTGCTCTCCATAGAGAAGAAGAAAGCGCAGGACTCACTCTTCTACAAGACAGAATATGTTCCGGTAACCAGCTTCATCCACACCGTGCAGTTTGATAACTACAAGCGTATCTACCAGGCTTACCAGACTCCACAGGACTACTATCTCAAGGAGTACTACAATGCCGGCAAGTTTACAGGCGATTCTATCTACGATCAGACCCGACACTGGCGCATCAAGAACACCGTGGCAATGGGAACGCTCGAGGGATTCAGCAAGTGGGCAAAGGCTGGTCTGAAAGCTTTCGCCAGCTATGACCTCCGCCACTACGAACTGCCGAATACCGAAGGCGGATTTGAGAAGTTCAATGAGCATGCTCTGAGCGTAGGCGGTCAGCTGAGTAAGACTCAGGGCAAGACCCTTCACTATAATGTCGTGGGCGAGGTAGGACTCACCGGAGTGGATGCCGGCACCTTTGCAATCGACGGAAGCGCAGACATCAACCTGCCATTCCTGGGTGACACCGTACAGGTAAGAGGCGATGCTTTCATCCATCACGAAACGCCATCGTTCTACTATCGCAAGTATCATGCCCGACATCTCTGGTGGGATGATGATCTGAGCAAGATTATCCATACCCGCATCATGGGAACTCTGAGATTCGGCAAGACCAACACCACGCTGCGTGTGGCTGTGGATGAAATCAAGAACTATACTTATTTCTCACAGCAATATACGATTACAGAAAATGGTCTGCGCACAGGCGTAATGGTGACCCCTATGCAGAGCGGCGATGCCATCAATCTGATTACAGCGCAGCTACAGCAGGACTTCAAGTTCGGTATTTTCAACTGGCAGAACATGATTACCTACCAGCATACCAGCAGCAAGAGTGCCCTGCCAGTGCCAGACCTCAACGTATATACCAACCTCTTCATCAAATTCAAGGTGGTAAAGGTACTGAATATCGAGTTGGGTGCTGACGCCAGATACTTCACCAGCTACGAGGCTCCAGATTATTCTCCTTACATCGGTCAATATACCGTGCAGGGCAACGGCGAGAAGAACGTGAAGGTGGGCAACTACCCTATCGTCAATGCCTACGCCAATGTTCACATCAAGCACACCCGCTTCTTCGTGATGATGAGCCATCTGAATGCAGGACAAGGCGACAAGAACTACTTCTTCACCCCTCACTATCCGATGAACCAGCGAGTTTTCAGAATGGGTGTAAGCTGGAACTTCTTCAACTAGGAAGCGAATCTTTTCCACAAGAGATTCTTCTGAAATAAAATAGAAGCGAATCTTTTCTTAATGAATAACAACAAGGAGCGAGGTTCCCCAAAAACCTCGCTCCTTATAATTTAAAAGCAACAATATGATGATAAAGACAAATTCTATCAAGGCGTGGTTTCTCGCCGCCCGCCCCGTCACCCTTTCGGCAGCGGCAGTACCGGTGATGTTGGGAGTAGCCCTAGCATACAAGGATTCAAGTGCCAACTGCCAATGGGTTCCTGCCCTGCTCTGTCTGCTCTTTGCTTGGATAATGCAGATAGACTCAAACCTGGTAAACGACTTCTTCGACTTCAAGCATGGCAACGACGACGAAACCCGATTGGGGCCAAAGAGAGCCTGCGCCGAAGGCTGGATTACGATGAAAGCCATGAAATGGGGCATCATCTTCACCACCCTTCTGGGATGCGCCATCGGTTTGCCCCTCGCCTTCTACGGAGGAAAGGAGATGATCATCGTGGGTATCTGCTGCGTACTCTTCTGCTTCCTCTATACCACCAAGTTGAGTTACCTGGGATTGGGCGACCTGCTGGTACTTCTCTTTTTCGGCATCGTGCCAGTCTGCTGCACCTATTATCTGGTAATGCCTGAAGGAATGCAGACTGTATCAACGGAAGCCATACTTACCTCCATCGCCTGCGGACTGGTAGTAGATACGCTGCTCATTCTGAACAACTATCGCGACTACGACAACGACATCAAGGCGGGCAAGAAGACACTGATCGTTCACATCGGCAAGAAAAACGGCGAGCGTCTCTACTGCGCACTGGGCAACATCGGTATCCTCATCATGATTGGAATCAACATCTATGGTGCACTTACCTACGATGCAGATACTAAGTTTTTGCCTTTCGCCGCCACATATCTCGTGGTGCACAACCGAACATTCGCCAAGATGAGGAAGATAGGAGAAGGCAGAATGCTGAACAAGGTACTGGGCTACACGGCTCTCAACATCTTTACCTTTGGCATGATCTCTACCTTCATCATCCTTGGAATGATGTAGTAATCCCAGAGATACCCACCCCCTCTGGAATGGCATGAGAAGATTCTAGAATGAGAAGATAACATTCAGGAATAATAATTATATAATGTACGCGCGTACATTATATATATAAAAGAAGAAAAAGTATGAAGCAACAAGTAAATCTCGAAATCATGCAGTTTGTGGAAACACAGATTCTGCCCAAATATACAGAATTTGGCGAGAGCCACGGATTGCGCCACGTAACCCGTGTCATCAAAAACGCCCTGAAACTCGTACCTGTAACAGGTGCCGACATCGACATGGTTTATATCGTTTCCGCCTACCACGACCTGGGAATGAGCGGTCCGCGCGCCATCCACCACCTCACCAGTGGCAAAATCCTCCAGGCTGATGCCAGACTGAAGCGCTGGTTCACTCCCGAGCAGATTAAAATCATGAAAGAAGCCGTGGAGGATCACCGCGCCTCCTCCAGTCGCCAGCCCCGAAGCATCTATGGCAAGATTGTTGCCGAAGCCGACCGCGACATCGATGTTCACGAAATCTTTCTTCGTGCCATCGAATACGGAGAGGAGAACTATCCCGGAAAAGGAAAGGAAGAGCAATGGCAGCGGTTCGCCGACCACATGGACGAGAAATATTCCCGCAACGGCTACATCAAGCTCTGGATTCCTAACTCACCCAATGAGAAGGCTCTGAAAGAGCTGCGGAATATCATTGAAGACAAGACAGAACTCAGGAAATATTTCGAAGAAATATACGAAGAGCTCAGGAAAAAGAAGTCTTGATCCTTGAGAGAAACAAGGAAAAGGGAGTTCTGACTTTTGATAAAGAAGATTTTTCGAAAAAATCAGCAGAAAGATTTGGTAGTTTCAAAAGATTGCATTATCTTTGCAGTATAGAAAACCCAAAGACTTCTATCAATAGATGATAGCCTATGCTATGTCTATTCGACAAAGATATAAGGGTCGTGTCGGTTCGATCGGGATACTCATCAAATTACACTTATGAAACCGAGAAGACTTCTCTTGCCTATGGCGGGCCACATAAACTGACATGTCAACTAAGCTGCAAAGCCGGTGGATTACAAAAGCGGAGAGCTCTCAAATGTTTATGACATTCGGAGTTTCATCACATCATCGAGCGACCCTTTCCTACAGGAGGCAGATTTCCAATAATTGGTAAATCTGCCTCCTTTTTTGTTGACAAAGTCAGCTTACCCCCTATAATTCCTCCCAAAAACAAGAAAAATCAAGAAAATATGCATATTTCTTGAAAAAAGTTGCAGAAAAATTTGGTGGAACAAAAAAAATGTAGTATCTTTGCACCCGCATTTAAGAACGATGCTTGTTGATTTGGCAACAATATCCGATTGGAAGGTTGGGTGAGTGGCTGAAACCACCAGTTTGCTAAACTGACGTGCGGGATTACCGTACCGGGGGTTCGAATCCCCCACCTTCCGCAAGCGGAGTTCAAGATTGCATCGTTGGTCGATTCATCTAATGGTTAGGATACAAGATTCTCAATCTTGGCATAGGGGTTCGATTCCCCTATCGACTACAT
>OBII01000371.1_pt1 | contig 19057 bp, 15 predicted proteins | sample 2433771 | NCBI WGS metagenome assembly OBII01 (sample SAMEA2452127, study PRJEB22498) | human gut metagenome | biome: human feces; feature: human gut; material: feces | place: Australia | collected 2012
CTGTTTCCATCTCTGGATCCTTGTCGTAAGGCAGATAGCCATACTTCTTGAGCAAGCCGAGACCACGGTCGTCGCGTAGAGCCGACTGCTTCATGGCTTCGTAGGCTCCCTCCTTATCCTTGACATATCCTTTGAGCACCAGGTCAGCAAGCACCGGAATACCCGGATTTCCCACCATACAGTCGGTCTCATTGCCCATCAGATGCCATACAGGTAGTTTGCCCTGCTGACGATAGATGTTGATAAAGGTACTTGCCATATCTGGCAACATCTCCCTATGTATCAGGGTCATCAGAGGATGTGCTGCACGATAGGTGTCCCAGAGCGAGAGCGTCGTGTAGTTGGTGAAGTCGCCTTGATGCACCTTACCATCAGCACCACGATACTCTCCGTTGACATCCGAGAAGACCGAAGGAGCGGTCATGGAATGGAACATTGCAGTATAGAAGATGCGACGCACGGTAGCATCGGTTGTTTCTACCCTCACCTTAGCCAAGGCCTCGTTCCAGGCAGCATCGGCTTTCGCCACCACCTGCTGGAAGTTCCATGCCGGAATCTCTGCCTTCAGGTTCTCCTTGGCATTGGCGATGCTCACTGCCGAGAGTCCCACCTTGATGAGAAGGGGCTGAGCTGCATCAGAGACCTGCACCAACCATCTGCCGCTGTCTAAAGGCTCAATGGTAACAGGCTGCGAGAATTCTGCTACAAAGAAATTCTTCTGGTCTTTTGCCCAACCTGTAGAGAAGCGATGACCAGCCACACTTGTGGTTTTCATCTCGTCCAAGGCATAATCAGTGGGCTTATCCCATCCGATACCCTGGAAGAGGTCGAGCACCAACTGGGCTTTCTTTACATCGGCTCCAAAGGTGTAACGATGGAATCCAGCACGCTTGGTGGCTGTAAGCTCCACCCACACATTGGGCTGCTGTAGCTTCACGGCGTAATAGCCAGGACGCACATTCTCGTTGGCATGATGAAACACCACCTCTTTCTGCTTGGCATCGGTAACAGGCAGGAAGGCTACATCGCCCAACTCGCCAATACCCGTACCACTGAGGTGCTGATGTCCGAAGCCTATCAACACCGAGTCGGACTCATGATAGCCCGAGCACCAGTCCCAACCGCGCGTATGCTCTGTAGGTCCCAACTGCACATAGCCGAAAGGCACATTGGCACCCAAGAAGACGTGTCCATGACCGCCTGTACCAATACGTGGGTTTACAAACTGGGTGAGGTTGTCAGCTGTCTGACCAAAAGCGGCTTGTGGATGGCCTCCAACCATCACACAAGCCAACAATACTAATATAGGAAATAAACTTTTTCTCATTTTCAGAATATAAGAAATGTTTTATTGAAAAACTACTTAGAGAAGTTAGAGAAAGAATAAGGTGCATCAGCCTCCATCGTACCGCGCAGCATATTAGGCTTTTCAGATAGGTGGAAGGAGATGTTAGCACCCTGCTTCAGTGCCTTCATGTCAAGGTAGTTGCGTTCGTACAACTGACCATTGAGCTGCATCTCGTCGATATAGCATCCGTTACCATCAGCGAGGATGTTAATCTGCTTGCCATTCTCCAGATGTAGTTTCATCTTATGGAAATAAGGAGTGCCCAAGACGTATTGTCCTGTACCTGGGCAAACAGGATAGAAGCCCATGGCAGAGAAGACATACCAGGCAGAGGTCTGTCCGTTGTCCTCATCACCACAATAGCCATCGGGAGTAGGTGTATAGAGACGATCCATCACCTGGCGCACCCAGTACTGACTCTTCCAGGGCTGTCCGCTATAACCATAGAGATAGATGCCATGCTGGATGGGCTGGTTGCCGTGTGCATAGTTGCCCATGTTCATCACCTGCATCTCTCTGATCTCATGGATGGTGAAACCATAATAGCTATCGTCGAAGACAGGGGGAAGCTGGAATACGGAGTCGAGCATCTGATGAAGAACATCTGTATCTCTCGATTACGGATACCGGTCTGGTTGAATCGGTCTTTACCACCCATGAGGCGCATCAAGCCCTGAGGGTCGTGGAATACCGACCAGGTGTAGTGCCAAGCATTGCCCTCGGTGAAGGCATCACCCCACTTCAATGGATTGAAGGGAGCTTGGAACTTTCCATTCAGCAATCTGCCGCGCATCAAACCGCTCTCCTTGTCGAACACTTTCTCATAGTTTTTAGCTCGCTTGGCAAAAGGCTTCAACTCTTTCTGCGACTTACCCAAAGCTTTACCAAACTGATAGATACACCAGTCGTCGTAAGCATACTCCAAGGTACGAGCCACGCTCTCATTGATCTTCACATCGTAAGGCACATAGCCCAACTTGTTGTAATACTCATAACCATGACGACCTGTAGAGTTGACTTCAGGATGAACAGCGTTGGCACCATGCACCACTGCCTGCCAAAGGGTCTCGACATCATAGCCACGCAAGCCAGAGAGATAAGCATCGGCCACCACAGAGGCTGAGTTGTTGCCCACCATGCAGCCGCGATGACCAGGACTTGCCCACTCTGGCAAGAAGCCACTCTCCTTATAAGTATTAGCCAAACCATCCTGTATCTTCTCATTGACAGAAGGATACATCAGGTTGAGCAAGGGGAAGAGGCAGCGGAAGGTGTCCCAGAAACCAGTATCGGTAAACATATAGCCCTTCTGGACAGTACCATTGTAAGGACTGTAATGTACGATCTCGCCAACACTATTCTTCTCATAGAAAGCGCGTGGGAAGAGTACCGAACGATACAGACAGCTATAGAAAGTACGCAGATGGTCGATATTCTCATCCTCTACTTCGATCTTGCCCAACACCTCGTTCCAGCGGTTTCTACCCTGCTGGCAGAGCTGCTCCATATCAGCCTGTCCCAACTCTTGTATGTTCAGCCAAGCCTGCTCCTCACTGATGAAGGAAGAAGCCACACGAGCCTGTACCTTTTCGCCTCTCTTACCTATCTTGAAGGAGATGATGGCACCCACATGGTTGCCCTCCTGCTCATGACCTTCCTTGTATTCGCCATCCTTGACACTAAGCACAGCGTCAAAGTCATGGTCGAACTCGATGACAAAGTAATTTCTGAAGTTTGCTGGTACGCCACCGCTATTACGAGTGGAAAAGCCCACCACCTTGCGCTGGTCAGGCAGTATCTTGATATAGCTACCCTTATCGAACGCATCGATAACGACATGAGCACTATCGGTCTTAGGGAAGGTGAAAGCCATCAGCGCAGCACGCTCCGTAGGACAAAGTTCGGCAGTCACATCGTAGTCGGCGAGATAGACACTATAATAATAAGGTGTCGCCTTCTCTGCCTTATGTGAGAACCAACTGGCTCTCTGCTCCTCGTCGAAAACAGGTTTTCCTACAACAGGCATCAACGAGAACTGACCGTAGTCATTGATCCAAGGACTGGGCTGATGCGTCTGCTTCAGTCCTCTTATCTTCTTGGCAGCATAAGTATACTGCCATCCATCGCCCATCTTTCCTGTCTGGGGAACCCAGAAGTTCATGCCCCAAGGCATGGCGATGGCAGGATAAGTATTGCCTGTGGAAAGCCCGTGGTCGGAGTCGGAACCCATCAAGGGCTGCACGAAGTCCACCGCATTCTGTACATTCACCTTGACAGCTTGCGCCATCAAGGTGAAAAATACGAATATAAGCACAACTGATTTTCTTCTCATAGACAATAAGTTACTCTTTATTATCTGAAATTGTTAGGCTGCACACGATTACCACTGTCATCATTGGTATCAGCTACGTCCCACCAGAGGCGATTGCCCTGTGTGTTGACCTGCAGAAGCTCAGGATGAGAAGTGAAGTAATTGTTGCTATTCTCACTTAGAGGATAGAGAATACGCTTGATATTCTTACCCATAGGAACGTCACCACCACTATTGTTGGTCAACTGGTTAGCCAAAACTGGGTAGTCGGTGCGACGGAACTCAGCCCATCCCTCATTACCATTAGGGAAGATAGCCATCCACTTCTGAGTGATGATAGCTTCGAGTTGCTTCTCCTTGTCGCCACCCTCGAATACCTTATCGGTAGTAAGGGTCTTCAAGCCATCGATATAAGCCTGTGCCTTGTCGTTGGCAATACCATAGTATTCCATAGAAGCCTTGATACCGGACTTGTAGTACTCCTCGGCAGTACCAGTAAGTTCCATACCAGCCCAGCCACGTAAGGCAGCCTCAGCCTTCAAGAACTCAGACTCAGCATAACCTAACAAGAGGTAAGCACGCTCACGACTGAAGAAGTAGTTACCATCCAAAGGCTTGCCCATGCTCTTTGGCGCTGTACGAGTGAGTGAGAAGTTCAAAGTACCCATATCAATAACTGGAGCTTGAGCACCACGCTCACAACCTACGAAGTCTTCTCTCTGGCTATCCTCGCCAGCCTCCAGCGTGCTCGCTGTCATCTTACTTCGATACCAGCTTACCAAGCAACGTGGGTCAATCCTCTTGGTGATAAAGCTATTGCGACCGGTCTTGATCTTATATTCTGTACCACCCTCACTGGCGTTGCGATAGAAGTTCTCCAAGTCTTTAGACATCACACTCTCACCATTGTAGCAAACACTACACATCACTAAAGGATGCTCGTTACCACCATCGTTAGTACCGCCCTGCTCTACAGGAGCATACTTAGGAACGATCTGCATATTGTCGTCGTTGCTCTGCATCAGACCATACTTGTTGTTAAGAGCATTTTGTGCTTCCTGCTTAGCACGAGCAGGGTCTACGTTGGAGATACGCAAAGCCATGCGAAGGCGCAGAGAATTGGCAAAGCGGAGCCACTTGTTCCAGTCGCCATGATAGCAGATATCGTCGGTGGGATAACCTATCTGAGTAGCATCGCTTGGCTTGATGCTGTCTACAGCCTGCTCCAACATACGGAACATCGCATCGTAAACCTCAGCCTGGGTGTTGTAAGCCACATTGTTGGTCTCAGGAATCTTGGCCTGCACATACTCCTTGAAAGGCATATCGCCATAAGTATCAGTGTTGGCAAGCGCCAAGAAAGCATAGTAGATACGTGTGGCATAGAACAAGTTCTTATACTTCTTGGTGTTTTCGTTGAACTTATAGGCACGCAACAAGGTACGATACTCGCTGCTGCGGTCGTTGTAGAAATGAGCCCAACGTCTACCGCTCCATCCATCCTGATAATAATAGTCAGGAGATTGACCTGCATGCTTAGGCTGATTGTTAGCCACGAAGCCCGCATAGATATCATGACTCAGGTTGGTAGTGATCTGATAGTCGTTGAAGAATCCTTCATAGAGGAAGTTGCGGAAAACGGTGTTGGCAGAGTTCAACTCGCTCTTCAACGCCAAGGTATCAGCCTTGCTCACCTTGTAGTCGATGTTGATGTCGGCATACTTGGTCTTGTCATCCTCACCAGGCTGCTCTTCACCGCCGCCAGTGGTGTTATCAGGCAATTCGTATGGATTCTTGCTCATATCGTCCATGTCGTAGCAAGAAGCTAAACTTGCTAATGCCATTGACATAAACATAGCCTTGAATATAATTGTCTTTTTCATTGTGTCAATCTGTTTGATGTAAATGTAATAGAATTTAGAAAGCTACATTGACTGAGAAGCCGAATGTACGAGTATAAGGCACGGCAGCGAAGTCGAGGGCCTGAGAGAACATAGAGGTGTCGTAACCCCCGTCAGGGTTGCCTGGTGTATGCTTGAGCAAGAAGCACAAGTTGCGAGCTACGAATGACAACTTCACATTGGTGAGAGGAGTCTTTCTCAACAAGCTCTTTGGCAAGCTGTAACCCAAAGCGAGTTCCTTCAACTTGATGTAAGATGCGCTGTGTACGAACATCTCAGCAAAACCCTTCTGTGCTTTATACAAACCGATGTGAGAGTAGTAAGCCTGTGCACTAACCTCCTTGGTATTAGGCTGACCATCAGCTGTTACACCAGGTGCTACCATATAGTAGTCTTTAACGCCATTGAGTTCTTTGTACTCACCACGATAAGCAGTGCGCTCTGAAGTACCTACGGATGTAGCCATACCTTCTGACACGCTGACTACTTCGCCACCAAATCGCATATCAAACATAGCTGTCAGGCTAACGCCCTTATAGTTAAGGCTTGGAGTAACTGACATGAGAAGCTTAGGCTCGATGTTGCCGATAGGATGATCGAGGATATACTGCTCCAAGTTACCTCCTGCATCGGCACTGGTAACAGGCATAGGAAGGCCGTCCTCACCGATAATCATCTGGCCGTTGGCATCGCGCTTGAGAAGGTTGTTGGCATAGATGTCGCCCAACTTGCCACCTGCACGTGCACCTACCTTGACAGGCATGTTGCTATCGCCATTGAAGTAGATATGATCTACACCATTAGCCAACTCGTCTACACGAGAGATGTTCTTAGAGAAGTTCATGGTCAAGTCGAAGTTGAAATCCTTGGTCTTGACAGGTGTACCATAAAGCATCAACTCGACACCCTTGTTGGTAATCTTACCTGCATTCACCCACTGCTGTGACCATGGTGCAGAAGCATCAACGAGCATAGCCTGGTTCTTGGTCTTCGTATAATAATAGGTGAAGTCAAAGCCCAAACGGTTCTCGAGGAACTTCATTTCAAGACCCCACTCGAATGAAGACTTGATCTCTGGCTTCAGGTTGTTGTTCATCTTAACAGTCTGAGGAATAGGTACACGAATACCATTCTCGAAAGTATAGCGACGTGTGTTATAGAGGTTGTATGGGTTAGGATCCTTACCCACCTGTGCGAAAGACAGACGAGTCTTAGCAAATGTCACCCATGCAGGCAGCGGATGCTCGATAGAGCGCATGAAGTCGCTGAAGATGTAGCTCAAGCTGGCACTTGGGTAGAAGAACGAGCGATTGTCCTTTGGCAAAGTAGACGACCAGTCGTTACGTGCTGTGAGGTCCAAAGAAAGATACTCACGGAAAGCCAACTGCAGAGAACCGAAAACAGAGTACATAGAGCGCTCATGTCCATTCTCGCTGGCACTTGTCAACTGATAACCTGTATTGAAAATCCAGTTGTCCTTTTCGAGCATGTTCTTGGTAGATGCACCCAGCACCTCATATTTCTGATACATGATGTTGGCACCGAGGTTGTAACCCAAGCGCAAGTCCTTAGTAATCTGGTTGTCACCCAAGAAGAGGAAAGAGATGTTGTGCTCGAAGTTGTTTTCCTCCGAACGGCTCATATTATCATCGGTAACAATCTCGCTCCAGTGCTTACCAGGTGTGCTGACAGCAGAGTTACCTAAACTCAGGTCAGTGGTCTGAATGCGAGTGCGATAGTAATCGAAAGCATACTTAGCATTGAACTTCAACCAATCGGTGATATTGACATTGGCACCATAGTAACCGAAGGCACGCCAACGCTCATCACTGTTCTGGAAACGATGACGCACATAGTATGGGTTGGCATACTGCATATCAGGACCAAACCAGTTGCGGTGCAATTGGTCGTCGGTGGTATAGGTCTGAAGATCCTGCAAGCGAACGTTGCCAGGAATCAAAAGCAACTGAGCCACCTCACCATTCAAACCTGACATAGGACGGTTCTCCGCCTTCATGCGAGAAAGAGAAATCTTGCTATCGGTAGAAAGATACTTGTTGATGGTTCTACCAGCATTGAGGTCGACAATCAACTTATCGAGTGTCTCGTCTTTGAAAAGACCCTTATTGTCGTTGTAACCCAAAGAGAGGCGGAAGTGTCCCTTCTCGTTAGAGTTTCCGAGGGCTACAGTGTGGAACTGTGAGAAACCTGTGTTGAAATAATCCTTCAACTTATCACCATAATATCTGTAGGCAATGTTCTCACCCAAGAAAGAAGGCTCCATTCTACCATCGAGAGGAGCACCGAAAGCCAACTCGCTTGACAAGGTCTTGCTGCCATCCTCGCCTTCCTTATAAACGGTAGTACCTCTTGAACCCTGACCATACTGCTTCTGCATAGGAATGGTCTCAGCTACTTTGCTCCAAGTGAAGTTTGCATTGTAAGTGATGCCGAATCCCTGCTTGTGGCTACCCTTCTTGGTAGTAACATAGATAACACCATTACCTGCACGTGAACCATAGAGGGCTGCGGCGTTGGCACCCTTGAGCACAGAGATAGACTCGATGTCCTCAGGGTTGAGGTCGAGTGACGTTCCACCACGGTCGTAACCACCATAAGCAGAAGCATCAGAGCTCTGGTTGTCAGTGAAAGGCACACCGTCTACCACCCAGAGAGGCTGGTTGTTGTCGGTGAGTGAAGAGTTACCACGAATGGTGATCTTGGTAGAACCGCCAAGACCTGTGCTTGCGGTATTCATCTGCAAACCAGCGACCTTACCATCCAGAGCGCCTGTTACAGAAGGGTCGCCAGTGGTATTAAGAGCGTCAGACTTAACGTCCTGTACAGAGTAACCCAACATCTTCTTCTCGCGCTTGATACCGAGAGCTGTAACAACCACCTCGTTGAGCGAATGAGAGTCGGGAAGCATCTGAGCATTTACAGCATGGCCTTCCTTGGCAGCGATGTCCATGGTCTTGTAACCTAAGTAGGTGAACTGCAACACTGGAGAAGGTTCATCGGTCTCGATGGTAAAGTTACCATCCATATCAGTCACCGCACGATGAGTGGTGCCTTTCACCAAGATTGCCGCACCGATAAGTGGTTCTTTGTTCTCGTCGAGAAGTGTACCTTTGTATGTACGCTTCTGGCGAGGCTGGTGTTTCTTAGGGGAGGTTGGTGTTTCTGTCTTCTTCAGATAGATAATGCCATCCTTGATAACATAAGTGACATTCTTGTTGTGCAAAAGCTTGTCTAACACGTCTTCCACCTTACCATTCTTGACCTTAACAGCATTAACCTGCATCTTAGCCAAGTTGTCGTCATAGGTGAACTGATACTTAGACTGTTTCTGGATTTGCTTGATGACTGTTCCCAATGTAGTCTGAGGAACATTCAACGTAACCTGAGCCTTGGCAGCTGTCCAAGAACCAGCAAGCAACATCAGCGCAAAGGCCACTGCTGCGGTTTTTGTTTTTTGTAAATGATACCAATGTGTCATAATCTTTGTTTTTAGTCGTTAGGTCGTTAACTACCTGTATTGTTGTTAATAAATTTCACTTATATAACATCGAAAAACAAAAAAACACTTACTCAAAAAATAACTTTTTTTTGAATAAGTGTTCTTTTTATATTCAAGTTTCGCACGTTCAGAAGTTAAAGGAGTTAAAGAAGTTATCGCTCCCTGCGGTCGCTGAGGAGTTAAGACAATAGTCTTTTTGGAGTAGTTTTAAAACTGCAAGACATATGTCTTAACTCCTTAACTTCCCTACATACGAAAGTTCTCTCTATATATAATAAGGTGTAGTCTACTTGATGAGGTAAACCCTATTACCTTTCACCTTATAGTGTATCGGCAGTGTGTTTTGGAGCAAATCCAATACTGAGTCGATGGTTTCCTTCTCCTTGATAACACCCGAATAGGTGTTGGCCTGATCAATGGCTGGGTCTACTACTACCTGTATGTGGTAAATCTTCTCCAACAACTTGGCGATGTCGCTGACATTGGCATTGCTGAAAGCGGTTTTACGCTCATGCCACATCGCATCTTGGTAAACATCGTTCTCCGAAACAGTCAAGTTACCCAAACGAGCATCGACACAGGCTTTCTGACCAGGCTTCAGCTCGATGGTTCCCTCATCGTGGTTGCCTACCACCTTCACCTTGCCTTCAAGAAGGCTCACCGTGGCTCGCTGCTGTTGCTTGTCTATACGAAAGTTGAACACCGTACCAAGCACCTTTACGCTCATCACTTCGCTCTCGACGATGAAGGGCTGATGAGGATTCTTGGTTACTTCGAAATAACCTTCACCTTCGATTTCTACTACACGATTGTCGGAATCAAACTCTTTAGGATATTTGAGGGCAGACAACTTGTTGAGCCAAACCTTGGTTCCGTCGGGCAAGACGAGCGTGGTATCGTTGTCGGCACCTGTCATTACCAACTGCATCTGCATACCGCGCAATGTGTTGTGCTGCAAATAGAGCCAAGCCATACCGCACAATACACATACCACAGCTACTGCTGCAGCACGACGCCACAAGCTTATGACATGAGCACGATGCTCTGCCTCTTGCTCAGCTTCCTGTTCTGCCTCCTGTTCCTTGATACAACCCATCAATCTTTCTTCAGCCTGTCGTATCTGTGATTTGGGCATAAACTGCGCCTTGAGCTTATCGCTCATCTTTTCCATTCGGAAAATTTCTTCTTTATTTTGTGGAGAGTTTTTGAGCCATTCTTTTATCTGTAGGAGTTCCTCCTCAGTACATTCTCCTGCCAAGAATTTAGCTTTCAACTCTTCGTTGATCATATCCATATCTTGCATAATCTCTTTCTTAAATATTAATGATTCTATATACCTATTATGATTCTATAAATATCATAACAATAATTGTAGAGAAAACACTTACTCATTTATTAAAAAAATAACGAGAAAAATAAAAATATGGTGCCTAATCGGGAACGAAGCCTCTTCAGTGCCTTGTAGATATGGGCTTCCACCGTACGCACCGAGACATTCATCATCAGGGCTATTTCGCTATTTTTCATATCCTTCAGATAACTCAATACAAAAATCTCTCTGCACTTATCTGGGAGTTCGCTAATAGCTCGATTGATTTGCAAACTTAGTTCGGCTGTCTCCATGTCATGCTCTCCGTTACCATCGGACGAGAAGTAACACGCCATACGCATTTCGTTAATATCCTCAATGGCAGCCGTACTGATTTTCTTGTAACGCTTCAAGAAATTCAATGCCCTCGAATATATAGTCTTGTAAAGATAGGATTCTATCTGAGGGCTATCTGTATCTAAGATATCCATGCGATTCCATAATTCAAGAAAACCCTCTTGAACTACATCATCAGCAGCATCCTCCCCAACTATACGTCTGGCATAATAGTACATGGGGGGGTAATATTTCTTAAATATCGTTTGATACGATTCTTCTTTTTCTGTCTGCATCGTAATATCATCTTTAACCATGAAGCCTATTGAGTGTCGTAAATAAAGGTAATTTACCTTACAATAGACTCACGTACTGAACTACTTGTGCGCAAAGGTAAACAAAAAGATGATATAAAACAAATTATCAATTACATTTTTTTGCTTTTAACGGATTATTTTTCACTTTTACAAAATAATCGACTCATTTCTCTTGACTAAATGTTTCAGCCCTATGCTTTGACACATCAAAGCAAGGAGAAGATAATGCTTCTGTTTTCCTCTACTCTTTACACCTTATTATATATATATACTCAAGTAAAGTTAAGGAGTTAAAGGAGTTATCGCTCCCTATGGTCGCTGAGGAGTTAAGACAACAGTCTTTTTGGCGTAGTTTTTAAGCAGCAAGACATACGTCTTAACTCCTTTAACTCCTTAACTCCTTTAACTTCCTGATAAGCGAAAGTTCAGTATAAATGCAGCGTGAAAAGCATACTGCACTTAACTGCGGAAAAAAATTTTTCTCAGTTAGGAAAAATTATTTCCCCAGTTGGGCAGATTCATTTTCCCAACTGAGAAGCCGTTTTTCGGCAATTCTTGTATGAATATACTGTATAAACATACATTTTATTTCTGTGTTAGGCTTGCGCTGTAAGAACACGTCATTGCCCCGGATGATTTTGCAAGACAAGGGGAAGCATCACGCTCCCCAAACCTCCTCGGCGATTTCTCGCACAAGATCCAACTTGGCCCACTGCTCTGCCTCTGTCAGTTTGTTGCCTATCTCGCAAGAAGCAAAACCACACTGAGGACTCAGGCTGAGACGCTGGAGAGGAAGATACTTCGCCGCCTCATGAATGCGGGCTATGACTGTGGCCTTGTCCTCGAGCACAGGCGACTTGCTGGTTATCAGACCAAGAACCACCTTCTTGCCTTCAGCCACATACCGCAGAGGCTCGAAGCCACCCGAACGCTCATCGTCGTATTCAAGATAGAAGGTGTCGGCATCCTCGCGGGCAAAGAGATAAGGAGCCACAGCATCATAGGCGCCCTTCGTGGCATAGCATGAATGATAGTTGCCACGGCACACGTGCGTGTTGACGGTCAGCCCCTCGGGCTTTCCCTCTATGGAGAGGTTGTTGACCTTCAGATATTGCTGGGCCTCGTGTTCCAGGGTAAAGCCCGTGCCTGCCATCGACTTCCAAAAATCGTCATCTACAATCATGCCCCAGGTACAGTCGTCCAACTGTACAGTTCGACAGCCTGCTGCATAGATCTCGTGGAAGAATGTGCGATAGGCCTTGGCAATGTCTTCTATCAGTTCTGTGGTATTGGGATAAAACTGACGGGTGTTCTCGGCATTCTTTCCTCGGAACAGTTCTGCCAGAAACTGTGCCGGTGCCGGTACAGTCTGCTTGGCCTCTACGCCCTCCTCCTCAAACTGCTTCACAAACAAGAAATCTTTGATGAAGGGATGGTTCTCGCCTGTTATCTTTCCTGTAAGACGGAGGGAGCCTTTCGTGGTTTCCTCGCCATGAAACTGATAACCATGATCCAACTCTATGTGCTCTACGCCGCCAAATCCCCACATAAAGTCGAGATGCCAATAGCTGCGACGAAACTCGCCATCTGTAATATAGCGCAATCCGTGCGCCTTCTGCTGTCTGACCACTTCTGTGATAAGCCGGTCTTCAATGTGACGAAGTTCTACTGCCGAAATCTGTCCCTCGGCAAACTTTACTCTGGCTTCCTTCAACTCTGCTGGGCGCAAATAGCTGCCCACTGCCTCAAAATGTTGATTTCTCACGTTGCTCATGTTTTTATTTCCCTTTCTTTAATATTATGTGTAATGATGACTGTCTGCATCCTGCCCCACTGACGGCAGAAATGCTTCTTTTTCGGCTGCAAAGGTAGAAAGAAGAATTTTATCCGCCAAATATTCTTCATAATTCAGAAAAATATGCTAACTTTGCAGTTAGAATAATCGATACACAGAATATTATTCTGTAAAAAATGCACATTTAAAGAAGAATAGATTATGGCAACAGAAGAAAAACTCGACGACATAGACATCAAGATACTGAAGTTGCTGCAACAGAACTCCCGGCTCACCGTCAAGGAACTTGCAGCAAGAGTACACCTTTCGCCCTCGCCTACCTTTGAACGTCAGAAACGACTGGAACGGGAAGGATACATACAGCGATATGGAGCCATCGTCGACCATCACAAGATGGGGCACAACGTCATCGTGCTATGCAATATCCGACTGAAGCAGCACACTCACGACCTGATACAGCAATTCATGGACACCGTGCAGAACATAGACCAGATAACGGAATGCTACAACACCACGGGCGACTATGATTTTCAGATCAAAGTGTATGCACACGACATGAAAGACTATCAGGACTTCATGCTCAACACCCTCGGCAACATTGACTGCATAGGCAGTCTTCACAGTATCATCGTCATTGGCGAAATAAAAGACTCGCATTACATCCCGGCAAGCAGATTGTTGGCGAAGACACTCCTCCTTCTGTGCATCATGCTCTCTTCGCTGTTCTGTATGCCCTTGAAAGCACAGAACCCAGGCGAGACTGTCACAGAGCAAAGCATCAGCAAAAAGGGAGAAAAACATTACTTTTATGCCGTGCCCATTCCCGACAACATCTTCAGCATGATGAAGGGAAAAACATACAAGAAGAATTGTACTGTGCCACGAAGCGAGTTGCGCTATCTGCGCTGCCTGCACACCGACAAGGAAGGCAGGAGCATTGTGGGAGAAATGGTGGTCAACAAAGCCATAGCCAACGATGTGCTCGACATTCTGTACAAACTCTACCGGGCAAAATATCCAATAGAACGAATGCGGCTCATCGACTATTGGAACGCAGATGACGAACGGGCCATGAGAGCCAACAACTCATCGTGCTTTAACTTCAGGTTTATCTCGCATACCCACACCGTATCAAAGCACGGCAGAGGAATGGCTGTAGACATCAACACCCTCTACAACCCCTACCACAAACGACTGAGAAATGGTAAAGAAGTAATAGAACCAGCCACAGCCCGTCCCTATCTCGACCGCAGTAAGAAACACGCATACATGATTCAAAGGGGCGACTTATGCTATCGCCTTTTCAAGGAAAAAGGATTCAGATGGGGTGGCGACTGGAAGCACAGCAAAGACTATCAGCACTTCGAGAAATAACAAAATTTTACCCACGCACTCTGAATCAGAAATTCAACAGCACGTGGGTAAAAGCTTCAAACAAGATGCTTAGTTGTACCAAATAGAATTATATTCTCTACGATCATCTTCTTCGTTGTAGATGTTCTCATACTCCAGGTTCTTTGCCTCGAATGCTTCTAATGACTTTTTCATAATCCACCCTCCTATATGTTAAAGTTAATAATCTGCTTTGTGATTGCAAATATAGGAAAAAAACAGAGTCACCTTGTCAATAATTCAGAAAAGTTGTGTATTTTTGCAGCATTGTAATATATATGAAAATTCTCATTATCAAGCCACGCATGAAACTATCAAATACTTTCAACCGACTAAGATGGCGACACTGGTTGCTCCTGTCGTTGCTCGTCCTCGTTCTCGTCATTAAGTGGAGCCCATACTTAGGCTACATTTACACCTTATATATATACAGCACCATCGGGAGAATACTATCTCCCTTTTCGGGCATTTTCCCGTTTGCCATAGGCGACATCTTCATCGCCCTCAGCATCGCATGGGTCATTCTTTATCCTCTCTACGAGATTGTCCTTCGCAAACGACTTGCCCGCCGTTACGCCTTCCTGGCAGCTAAAGGGAACAGTTATCCCAAGACAAAGACGGTGTGGGGAAGAGTGGCAGAATATCTGCTGTGGATATACGTATGGTTCTACATGACCTGGGGACTCAACTACTCGCAGCCCAACATCTATCAGCGCACAGGCATGAAACCAGCAGAAGTAGATAAGGACAAGCTACGCGAGTTTGCCTATCGCTACGCCGACAGCCTCAACTTATTGAGTGAAGAACAAAGAGTGAAGAGTGAAGAACAGGAAAGTGAAGAGTGGAAACGAAGAGTGAGTGATGCGATTCTGAATGTATATGAGAAGATGGGACAACGAGAAGGCATCAATGCTCCCTTCAATCCTCATCCCCATGCCAAGACGATGGTGTTCACACCCTTCAGTTCGATGGTTGGTGTAACAGGCAGCATGGCACCCTTCTTCTGCGAGTTTACCCTCAACGGCGACATTCGCCCCCACGACTATCCCGCCATCTATGCACACGAATATGCTCATTTCTTAGGAATAGCCCATGAGGGCGAAGCCAACTTCTACAGCTATATTGTCTGCACTTCATCAACCAACCAAGCAGTAAGGTTCAGCGGATATTACCACATCTTCTTCCATGTGCTCCACAATGTCTTCGATATCTTAGGCGAAAAGGAGGGAGAGAAATTCCTGAACCATATCCGGCCCGAGATTATCCGGCTGGCAAAGGACGACCGCCACTACTGGCTCAGCAAGCGAAGCAAGGTGCTTGATGCTGCACAAGACTTCGTCTTCGACCTTTACCTCAAGGGCAACAACGTTTCTGAAGGCAGAAAAAGCTATTCGGGTGTTGTCGCCCTGATATTGGCATGGGAAGATCGCAGCATTGCCCATTAAGCCAATGCTGCCGATATTTTTTTTGTTCTACTTTCGCATTTTTTCAGCATCTTACATATTGCCACCTCTTGGCGCTCTTCTTGCCCCAGGTTTGCCTCCATTCTGCTTACCCTTCTGCGCAAAGCGCTTCATCATCTGTCGCTCTATCTCATAGACACGCTGTATCTGGTTCTGAGTAAGGAACTGAGAGTATTTCTTGTAATACTTCTGACGGATGTTGAGAATCTTCTCGCTCATCTCGAAACGCTGCTTTATCTGCTGCTCGGTCTGCGCCTCAGAGCCTCCCCTGTTGCGGCGGGGACGAGGTCCAAGAGCCCATATCTCTTTCTGGCACTGGGTGTAAGTGTCAATAAACTGACTTTTTGTCTTCTCATCGAGAGCCAGGTCGTAGGCAATGTGCTGTGCCTGTTTTTCAGCCAACTGCTCGCGAGAGATGCGCTGCTTCTTAGTAGGAGCCTGAGCTGACGTACTGATACTGAATGTAAGCATGGCAGCAGCCATGAACATGATACTTAATAACTTTTTCATACCTTCAAAATTTTAATATGTTTGTTACTGTTTTTCGTCAATTGTTAAGGAACACATCATCCTGGTAAGCATCCAGGAGAAAAGCCTGGTCGGCAGACGACAACTGAGCGAAAGCCTGATCTACAGCCTGCAAATCGCTGTCTGCCTGTGAGGAGCGAGAAGCAGAGAAGTCCATATTGACAACAAAGAGCAAAGCCACCGATGCAGCTGCAGCCAGGGCTGCACTCCATATCACCTTAAGGACCGGGCGCTTTTTCTGCTCCACGACAACAGGCTGGGAAGTGTCGTTCTTTACAGCTTCAAGGATGTTTGACTCCATGTCCTTCAAGAAGCCATCTGGAGTAGAGTAAGGCATACGTTTGCCCACCTGTTTGAAATCGAACTTTGTATCCATAATTTTAATCATTTGAATTCATGTACTTGATAATTTTCTCTTTGGCAACATGATAGCATGCCTTGATGCTGGTTGGTGTGGAATCAGCCACACGGGCGATTTCGTCGAATCCCAACTCATCATAGTATCGCATATTGAACGCCAGCTGCTGCTTGGGTGGAAGCGAGAGAATGGCCTTCTGCAATTTCACCGCCACCTTGTCTCCGTAGTCTATATAGTTGTCGGCAGCAAGAAGTGCCACTCCTGTGGTTTCCGCCTCCATAGAGACAACTTCCTGCCTCCGCTTGCCGATGATCCGCAAAGCCTCGTTGGTGGCAATACGATAGATCCAACTGCGAAGAGAACTGTCGCCACGATACTGGTCGAAGGAACGATAGATTCTCACAAATGTCTCTTGCGAGGCATCCTGTGCATCATCGTGCGATACCACCAGTCGGCGTATGTGCCAATAGACGGCTTCCTGATATTTAGCCATCAGCATGCGAAACCCGTTATCAGGACATGCCTTCAGCGTTTCTACTATGTCTTTGTCGTCCGCTCTCATAGGTGTGTCAATATTATGGCTTGTCGCTTCTCATTTTCTTTATCTCCAACATCTTACTCTTTTCACATGCTTGTGGTGCTTCTTGCAGGGGCATCCACATTTCTTTACCACAACGGTTGCGACAGGACGCACATGATGGCGATGCATACGATTGTGTCCGGGACGGGCAGAAGCCGTGCTACAAGCCAAAGCCACAAGGGCAACTATCATTGTTTTCTTCAAATCGAATATTGCATTCATAATTCTCATTTTTTATAGGGTGAATACTCATATTACCTCACTCACGTCCTTCAAACGGGCCCGTTTTGATAAACGTTACACTGATAAGACCTTATAGAGGCAGAAAGGTAAAAATAAAAAGTGAGAAAAATGCAAAAAATAATGCTTTTTTACTTTTTGAAGAGACAAAATGCCCACGAATGACTATTTTTTGTTACTTTTGCACCACACTTCATGAGTGACAACAAAGAAAATCATGACAGACTACAGAAGTATGATAGACCGCTGTTACATAGAAATTATCAATACATGCAACCTGAACTGCCACTTCTGCCCCAAGCACAACAGAGCGAAGAGACAGCTTACGGCAGAAGAGTTCGACTTGCTCACCAGTAAGTTGAAAGGCAAGGTGTGTTTCCTCTACTTCCATCTCATGGGAGAGCCCCTGCTCCACCCGCTCCTGCCACAATTCATCACTCTGGCAAGAGAGCGTGGTTTCAAAACCGTGCTTACCTCCAACGGCACCCTTCTGCATCGGGCCATGGAACTCTTAGACACGCTGCCCCATAAGATTCAACTCTCAGTCCACTCGCACGAGAGCAATGCACAAGGCAGACTGTCCGACTATATGGATGAGGTGATGCGCTTCTCCACTCAGGCAGCAGCCAAAGGCACCTGTATGGTGTTGCGCCTATGGAACCAGGGAGGCATGAACCAAGAGAACGAAGAGGTGATGAGCCTCATCGAGAAGTACGTGCCTAAGCCTTGGAAAGAGCGCCCCGACGGATTCCGCCTCAGCGACAATCTCTACTTGGAGTTTGACAGAAAGTTCGAGTGGCCCAACTTCGACAACAAAGAAGAAGGACAGGAAACAGGCAACAGCGAGGAAGCCAAAAGTAACGTCAAGGGAAGAGAGGTGTTCTGCAAGGCACTTATCAAGCAGATAGGTGTGCTGGCAGACGGAAGCCTCGTGCCCTGCTGCCTCGACCATAACGGCGATGTCGTGCTGGGCAACCTCTTCCATCAGTCGCTCGAAGATATTCTCTCCTCGCCAAGGGCTACGGCATTGATAGAGGGTTTCAAACATCATCATGCCTCGGAAGCACTTTGCCGCGACTGCGAGTCGGCACTGGCACGAAACAGCTTCCGAGGCAAAGCAAGAAAACAGATATAAGACAAAAAACAGACATGAAAGAAGTATTAATCGTAAGCATCGGCAGCTTCTTTGGAGGCGGCCTGAGATATTGGATTTCCAAGATGGTGCAGTCGTGCATCCTCATAGCTTTCCCCTTCGGCACCATGACAGTAAACGTGTTGGGCTGCTTCATCATCGGATTTCTCTCCGGCATTTCGTGGAATGGCGGCGGATGGATGAATCCCTCCACCAAGTTGCTGCTCACCACAGGCTTCTGCGGTGGCTTCACCACCTTCTCCACCTTCATGAACGAAGGTTCATCGCTGATGAAGGATGAGCAATATCTCTACATGATGCTCTATCTCTTCGGCAGCCTCATCCTTGGCCTCATCGCCGTGATGGCTGGACATCAGTTGGCAAAGTTTTTCTGAAAAAATGATTCTCTGCTTAATTTTTCCCCTACATTTGTCTTATAATATTTAAATGGGAGAAAAATTGGGCAAAGAAACCCTTTTCTCCTCAAAAAACTATATATTTGCAAACAATTAAAACAATATCGCAAA
>OBII01000378.1_pt1 | contig 18840 bp, 19 predicted proteins | sample 2433771 | NCBI WGS metagenome assembly OBII01 (sample SAMEA2452127, study PRJEB22498) | human gut metagenome | biome: human feces; feature: human gut; material: feces | place: Australia | collected 2012
TATATATTGAACTTTATCACTTATTTAATCCTGTACGCTTCAACTTTGCTTCCAAATATGCTGCCTTGCGTTCTGCAGCTTTGCGTTTCTTGGTTTCTTCCTGTATGGATGTTTTCAAAGACTCTACACGAGAAAGCATTTCATCAAGTTTTGATAAACATTCTGCGTCCTTTTTCCGCTGCTCAAGGAAATCCTGCAAAACAAGATCCATTGCACGCTTCTTTAAATCTAACTCACGAAGACGCTCGACAAGAGTGTTGATTTGTTGTTGTCGTTCTTCAGATGTTATGAAACTATTGGGATGATAACAGAAATATTATTGGATGTAGGAGGTACGGTCTCCGAACCGTACCACTCAAGTAGCACATTATATATATTATATAGCCATTTGCGTGGTGCATTAAATAAATACTACAAGCTATTTGCGTGGCGCATTATAAATACTATAGCCATTTGCGTGGTACGGTTCGGAGACCGTACCTCCTACTATACTAATCGCGACGGAAGATGTCGCGAGTGTATACCTTGTCCTTTACATCATCCAGGCAAGCATCATATCTGTTAGCAATGATAGCATGGCTTTGGGCTTTAAACTGCTGCAAATCATTTACTACTTTGCTGCCAAAGAAGGTTGTACCGTTTTCCAATGTTGGCTCGTAGATGATTACCTCGGCTCCCTTTGCCTTGATGCGCTTCATGATGCCCTGGATGGCTGACTGACGGAAGTTGTCTGAGTTTGACTTCATGGTCAAGCGATAGACTCCAATGACACAGTTGCCTTGTTCTGCTCCATATTGGTTGTTGCTTGAATAGTCGTACCAGCCTGCTTTGCGGAGTACTGCATCGGCAATGTAGTCCTTGCGTGTGCGGTTTGACTCAACAATAGCTGACATCATGTTTTGTGGTACATCCTGATAGTTTGCGAGGAGCTGCTTGGTGTCCTTTGGCAAGCAATAGCCTCCGTAACCGAATGAAGGATTATTATAATGTGTACCGATACGTGGATCGAGACCTACACCTTCAATGATGGCCTTTGAATCAAGACCTTTAACCTCTGCGTAGGTATCGAGTTCGTTGAAGTAGCTTACGCGAAGAGCAAGGTAAGTGTTGGCGAAGAGCTTGACTGCTTCCGCCTCTTTCATGCCCATGAAAAGAACTGGAATGTTCTTTTCGAGTGAAGAGTGAAGAGTGAAAAGTGAAGAATCCAATTGCTTTGTATCACCATTATGACCGATAGCTCCCTCTAAGAGTAAAGAGGCGAAGGTCTTGGCTGCTTCTTTCAACATCTCTACGTCGGTTACAGACTCGATGGCGTTATTCTCAGCTTCGAACTCTGGCTTGTTGATAATCTTGGGATAGCCAACGATGATGCGGCTTGGGTAGAGGTTGTCATACAAGGCTTTGCTCTCACGAAGGAACTCTGGAGAGAAAAGGAGGTTGAACTTCTTTACTCCTTTCTGGGCATACTTCAAATAGAGATTGCGGGTGTAGCCTACGGGAATTGTTGATTTGATGACCATTATAGCATCAGGATTAACCTCCAACACCAAGTCGATAACTTCCTCAACATGGGTTGTGTCGAAGTAGTTCTTTACTGGGTCATAATTGGTAGGAGCTGCAATAACCACGAAGTCGGCATCTGCATAAGCAGACTTGCCATCGAGTGTGGCTACAAGGTTTAATGGCTTTTCAGCCAAATACTTTTCGATATAATCGTCCTGAATAGGAGAAATCTTATTGTTAAGTTTTTCCACCTTTTCTGGGATTACATCTACTGCTGTTACATGATGATGTTGTGACAGAAGTGTCGCAATACTCAGTCCTACGTAGCCTGTACCGGCTACAGCTACTTTAATGTTGTTAAAATCACGCATATTTTAGAATTTTGAATGTTAAATATTGAGCTTTGTAATCGGCTTTGCCGCTTGCCAGAGCAAGAATGTTGAGTTATTCTCGGCTAACGCTTGCGATTATGAATTGGTCAATTATGAATTGATTGTCTTTGAATACGGATTGATCTGATTCTGCTGATTTACAGGCTCAAAGCGAAGCATCTGAATAATCAGATAAATCTGTATTTATTTTTTTGAATACAGATTTTTCTGATTTTACTGATTTACTGGCTCAAAGCGAAGCGTCTGTTTAATCGGAATAATCCGTATTCATTTATTATTGAAGTTAGTGCTCAATTTAGGGCATAGCCCTTTGTATAGGCACTTTTGCAAGTGCCTATATATTGAGATGTTAAAAATTAACTTGTTTATTAAGTATTACATACTTTTTCTCGCCATGGCAAAGTTCAAGCAAGCTTGCTTTGCTCATGACTTATCGAAAAAGCTTCATACTTTTTCTCGCCATGGCAAAGTTCAAGCAAGCTTGCTTTGCTCATGACTTATCGAAAAAGTTTCATACATTTTACACACATGTGATTTTCGGCTGCACTCGGCATAGCTCAAACAAGTTTGGCTCTGCACTCGTTGGCACGAAAATTCTTCGCTCGACAATGCCAATTAGGAATTTTGAGTTTTGTGATTGGCTTTGCCACTTGCTTAGAGCAAGAATGTTTAGTGTTGAGTTATTCGCTGCTACGAATGCGATTGAGAATTGGATAATTGTGAATTGAAGCCTACGGCAATGTTGAGTGTTGTTATCGGCTTTGCCGCTTGCCAGAGCAAGAATGTTGAGTGTTGAATTGTCGGCGAAGCCGATGTTGAATTGTTCAATTAGGAATTTTGGTATCTTGCTTATTCATGCAATTTGTCACTATCACGCAACCTTTGCTTAATACCCTCTAAAGTCACGTCAGCCCAATGCTCATAGTTATTTTTCAGTTCCTCTTTCTCTTCTGTAGGATAATTAGAGTGTTCGATGTAATCCTTCATACATTCAACTGCCGTCTTCTTGAGATCATCAAGATCTGAACTCTGAATCTTACTGGTTATGAGCTGCTCTGTAATTGTGCAATACTTATAGTCATAAAGAAAATTAGGAGTTAGGTAATCGGCTTTGCAGCTTGCCAGAGCAAGAATTACGAGTTACGAGTTGGTCGCAGCTACACCTGCGATTGTGAGTTGGTCAATTGTGAATTGATCGTCTTTGAACAAGAATGGCCGTTAATAGGTCATCAATCTGACGTTAATGATTTTGGAATGAATGTATTTTATGTGGTAAAATAATATAAACTCTAATTTGAGCAGACTCCAAAATGCTTTTCAACTTCATTTTTAAACTTTATATCCAACAGTACACGAGACTCGGCCTTTTCTATATTATTCGTTTTTTTGTAAGCTTTCAAAAAGGATTCGAATTTTTCACTCAAATATCGATAATCAGATCTATTTAAATTCTTGCTAATATAAAGAACATACATGGCTTTCTGAACCGTCACAGTCCTATTAACAGATTTATACTCCTTATATATATTTCTATATTTTCGTATAAGCTCTACTGTATTATTAGACAACAATTCAATATTATTAGCAAATAGGTTATCATACTGAATACTAAATATTTCACGTTTCTTATTAGAAACCATCTCTGGAAATCCGTTAGCAGCCCAAAGTATTTGTCCAAGCAACTCCATACTTACAGAATAATCATACTCCATATCCACTTGGCCAACATCGCCTTTTTTCCTAATGTATAATATCTTATTAGAACTTAAAAATTCTTCCAATTTAACTTGTTCTGGACGCAAAGACTTTAAATCGCGTTCATTGATACTATTTTGACTATTTGTATACTCACCAATTCTTCCTTTTAATGCATCATCTGTAATATTTAGCAATCTTACTAAAACTTCCGCATTAGAAAGTTTCTCAACTATATTTTGTTTATTCTTCTTATTAAAATTATGAACTGTGCGTAATGTTTGGCCACCATTGAGAACCTGAAAATTAGAAATCTCTAATTTTACTTTTTTCCCAGAATTAATCTCTGTAGATGAGATATTATCTGCAACAATTGTAATACCATTATTAAAGAAAAAGAACTTGCTAGGTTCTGTCTCTAATGTTGATTCTATATTTTTGTTGTACTTTGATTGTAAAATAAATCCTCTTACATTATCAAAAAGAACTCTAATATCTACATTGGTATCATATAGAATATCGTCGTTCTCCAAATTATATTTGCCACGCAATTCTGCATTATCACAAGTTATTCTTATAAGTTCTGTTAAAGGTAAACGTACTATGTATGATTTACTAGAAGCTAAACTACTTTCTGTAAAAGACATAACTGCATCTCGATTCAATATCAAAGTCGCATCTATATTTTTGGGGTGCAAGGAAGTGATATCAACAAGTTCGTTTAATCCCATTGTCTCTATCGCAATCCCATATTCATCACACAAATGTTTGATATTAGGATCATGGACTACCAAAGTCTTGTTTTCATTACTTACATAATACAAAACCGTATTCCAAATTTCGTCAGAATTATTATTAAGAATGATCTGCTCCGCAAATGTTTTCAATTTGCCTTTCAAATGCTTGATGCTTTCTTGTTTTAACGCCGACAAAAACTTAGAAGTAGTTAACAGTTCATTTTTACTCTGTTCTTTATCTACATTGTATTTATCTCGATACTTAAAATTAAATAATGCAACTTGATGGGTTTGCTCATCAATACAAACGGCATCAATACCTTCATCAGTTTCTTTATTGTTGAAAAAAGTAGAATTAAAATCTGTGTCAGTTATAGATTCAATAATCTTATCATAATCTACTATATTAGTTAGATTTTGAATTACAAAAAAGTAAAATCCGTATCTTGCCTTTTGATTATCATCTAACTTTGTTGATACAGAGTCAAAACTATATTTCGCAAGTTCAAAATGTCGTAGACATCTTTGTTTCAGCAATTTAAAATCATTTCTATCAGCCATAGTTTCCTTATATATTTGTAAACCACCCATACAGCGTACCCATTTTTTCAGTTGGTTAACTGTATTAGCTTTTTGAATAAAGTTTTGAATTCTTTGAACATTAATTATCCGTTAATTTAATGATAGCATTCAACTAAGGAATACGTATATTAAGCCTTCCTCATTGAACAACATGTCCAACTAAAGACTTTTTTTCCTATTTCTTTCCATTCATTAAGTTGAGCTTCTGTTAAATCTTCATCTTTTAGGTTTCCGCGCTTCTCATTATTTAAGTAAGACTCTAATAATTTAGAGCCATAACCAGGCACGAGAACTTCTTTACCACGCACTTTATCAAAGTAATCAGACATAGTACTAGAAGTATGTACTAGTTCTTCAACTTCTTTCCAATCTATAACTAAATTAGTGAAATTATTCTTCCAATAATATCTAGATTGTTTTTCATATAGAATAGTATGTTTCAAACCTTCTTTGAAATCAAAATAAGAAAGGTCATACATAGCTATATTCGTAAAATCAGAGTGTTCATTTTTAATAAACTCATATGGAATTAAGTTTTCGGCTTCCATTACATGGTTTAAAATGTAATGATCTGCATTATATTTATTATGTCCAATAAACTTTATACTCTTTGCTGTTTTTCCTATTTTATCTTTTGGAAAATGTTTGTCACTATCGGCTATTGCAAAGACAAAATTTCTTTTAAGTATATCGTCTGATTGCAAAGTGTTACCAAAATCACTGCCTCCACCTTTATATGGTCGATAGTTTATACCAACGTAAGATAGCTTATTGTTGCGTTTAAAATATTCTGCAATATTTTTATAAAATAAGCTATCACGTTGATTCTCTGTTGCTAAATATGTCTCTATTGACAAAAGAAAATCGTCAGCTTCAAATGGATTTAGTATTAGTATTTTACCAACTCTTGAACAGTGTTTAGAATTTGTAACAACAGCATACACATCTAATATTGAAACAAGACCTTCAAAATCAATACGTTCTCTAAGTAGTTTCATAAATTCACGTCTTGAGTTTTCATCTAAAGTCAATTTTATTCTTTCCTCTTCTTCTTTAGTCAAAGGATTTTTTATATAGACTTTATGAAGACTCATACGTGATGAAGTCATTAGTTGAACTATTACATCTATAGCTCGTTCACGAATCTTGCTTCTTTCCTCTTGCAAGACCACATCAAATATGTCTTTTTCAATTTTAATAAACATCTTCTGATAAAAATCCTGTTGGCCAATGTTCTATAAATCCTCGTTCATTATATTTAGCTTCCTCTATATAATTATCATATCCTTGCGCTTTAGCATTGAATAATACAACATTGACATTGTCTTTATTCAGAACATGATTTTCTATTTGAATACCCACTGAATTTAATATAGATTCACTATGGGTCTCAATAATAAATTTAACATCTTTGCCTTTGCCGTCTGCTATAACCTTAGCCAACATAGCTCCAAACTTAGCCTGTAATCTTGGATGTAAATGTAATTCAGGCTGTTCTATAACTATGAATTTAGGGGTATTTTCTTTATTGGTATAGAAAATACGCCTTGAAGGTTGATTTATAGCATTCCATATCATCGTAACAATAGGCAAAAGCTGAGTATAACCAAATCCTGTGTCAACTAGATTTCTTGGCTGTTCATCCCCCTCACATATTTGAAGTTCAATATGGCCTTCATGTTTTAATACACGTATAGAAAAGTCAAACAACTTTGAAGTCCATTCTGTAAATCTGATCATCTGCATGTCTGATAAGTTAGCAAAATACATAGCTAAATTCTTACCATCGGACTCAATCTCGTCTACAGCATAATTCTGATAACGATAATATCTTTCTGTTGTCACACGTAATGGACGAACATAAGTAATAGAAGAACTTAAGTCAAACAGATAATCATTAATACTATCTATGATTTCATACAGATGAAAAAGTATGTACATATCATTAAGCAAAGCTTCATCACCTCCATAATCATTGTTTTTCAAATACTTAGCACTTGCTTGCTTATTCAGCATATAAAAATAATCCTCAAGTTCTATCAATGAGACAGTTTGCTTATCCTCTCTCGACTTTAACATTTCCATTAATATACTACGAGCCTTGCTTACTCCTGTAGATAATAAACGTTCATTACTATCCTCAATAATACGCGGAATTAGAAACATTGAATTATTAACAGTTGAAGTATGAAATACTGTATCTATATTCCTGTCGTTTATTACTACATTTACTTTTCCACTTTCTGAGATTTGAATATTTATAACCTGATCTAAATATTCAATTATTAATTGTGATAAATAATCTTCATTTGTGTTAGCCTTCAATTGTTTTGCTGATATTTCCAATTTAACACAAAGTTCAACGCTTTTTTCTATTTCAATATTTGCCAAACTATCTTTTCTTTCGCTTATATGACGAAATCTGTAGCGAGCTTGTTGGTTATTATGTAAAGGGAATGTAAAGCATATATGTATATTACCTTCTCCATCATGTACCGTATTTTGAAAATCTTTAAAATCCACATCCTTAGAATACCATAGAAATGTGCCATTACGATTCACTCCAAGGCTTTGTTTCAATAGAGGGAAAAACTTTAAAAAAGAACTTTTACCACTGCTATTAGCACCAACTAAAAATGTGATAGGTTTCAAATGAATAACGCCAGTATCCTTAAAACGTCTATAATTTGTTAATTGTAATGTATCCATAATTTTCCTCTATTTATACTAATTTCCAAGTCTCACAGTTTTGGCATATTTTGTCAATATTGTTTGTAAATTCTTTAGTATCTAAAAAGTAGCTTGGATAAGCATTCCTTAGCTCTTTAACTTTATTTACAGATACTAATACAGCTGCATTTTTCCCATCTTGAAGATTTGCTTCAATCAAACCATATTGTTCAGAAGCCAGATCTTCTTCTGCCATTGTATATAGCTGTATTTTAACCATTTTCTTTACAAAGTCTATATAAATGAGATAATAAGTAGAATTATCAACAGTCTCTTTAGATTCTGTTTCATGTACAGAAGTATTTAAAGCTTTTAAAATGTCCGAATACTTATTAGATTTGTTCATATTATAACAAATAACCATAAGTTCACCCATAGTATACTTTCTTTGCTCTCTTGAAACCGGCAATCGCTCTTTGTAACTGAATAATGAACTTACTACTTTAAAAAAGTCTAACCATTCGCTCTTGCCTTGACTGGATTTTAACGAAGTATTTGTGTATAATCCAGCAGTCTCAACAGCTGTTGCCCATATATGTTGTAATCTTGTACGTATCTGAAGTTCTATACGCAACCCATCATAAGCTTTGTTTTCGCTATGGTAAATATATGCAAAATGCACACTGCGATAACCACTATTTTTAGGTTCATTGACATAATCATACATTCGCCTACATTCAAAACTTTCTAAAGGAAGGCTTCTTAGCAATGATTGAAGTTTTAATAATTCTTCAACTGTGTCAACAACAACCCTCAACCCTCCAATGTCTTGCATACCTCCTAACCCCATTTCTGGATTTAAATCCAACTTATACTGTATTGAAGTTAAACGTTTTAATCTACGAGATATCAGGACAAAATGAACATTATTGTATCTTAAAAAATCTTCAATTTTTTGTTGTAATATATCCAAAGGTATAAGATGAAGGCTACGCCAATCATTCAATTTATTTATAGCCTTTTTAACTTCATCTAAATCAGTAGATACCAACAATACTTTTCCTGTTTTATCAATTTCTTTACGTGAGTATTTCATAAAAAAATATTGATTTAGTTTGTCTTCTCTTTGTTACAACCATTGTAAACCACCAATAAAGCGTACCCACTATTATTCAGTAGGTTAACTGCATCAGTATTTTGAATATAGTTTTGAATTCAAGGTAATTTGTGGATAATTTATGACTATTAATGTTCTTATAATGTATCCATAAACTTTCGCCAATCCATCACAGAGAAAGGACTGCCATATTCTTCATAAGCCTCCATCGCTGCAATCTTTGCGATTCCTTTATCAAGGAAAGCAACATCTTCTGCAGGAACTTTCCCTGTCTTGATTTGTGCAATGATAGACTTAAGCATGTCAGAACAAGTATAGTCGGGACTATACATATCGTCGAAATAACAGAAGTGCTCATCTTCCACAAAGTGGTTGGAAAGAGAATCCAATATCTCTAAGAATACATCAAAGGCTTGGTGATAGTTGCCTTTCGCCATGTCTTTGTTGATAACCTCCTTGAAGGAACATAGCATATTGGCTATTGTATCACAATCCGTATCTATGTTGCGTGGATTAAAGATTGACTCTATTTCTCTCTTTTTAATAGAGATAGTTTTATATTGGTTCGCATAGCCATAGTCTTTATATATCTGTTTAAACTGGTTCCCCATCGCAGTATCGCTCTGCGCGTGCCGTCATTCGGATGGGGAATTAGAAATTTGAATGTTGAGTATTAAATGTTAACTTATTTCTATTGTAAAAGTTTTACTTTTTCAATTATTGCTTTCTGCATTTCAGCCCATGAAGTTTTATCAAACATCTTGGGCATAGGTTGCATTTCTGCATCCTCGAAATAAGTAAGACTCATCATTGCCCTAAAATCGCTATAATTAGGATATTTTGCTTTATAGAAAGATAAAATCTCTTGTAATGAATAATGTTTCAATAGGAAAAAAACATCAACAAAATCTTTTCTTGTACCACGGCCTTCTATTGCATTGATTTTCATCGCTGCAATATCTACGGGTGATGCTAAACGTATACCATCTTCAAATATAGCATCTTCAAGCCATGGATAACAGCTATAATGAACAAAGTCGACTTTAATGTTGTCTACTGTATATATACGTATGTTCTTTGTTTCTTTTATAACTGATACTTTACCATATTTAGATAATATCTCTTGTGTTTTTTCCTGTTCACATGTCAAATCACCAAAGAAGTCCAAATCGATAGATTGTCGATGTCCATATTGCAAAGCTAATGCAGTACCACCAACAAGTCTCATGTCATTGAAAGCTGGCTCTTGCATCAAGGATTTTAAAAGTTCCAATGTCCTTGGTTCAACTGTTTCATACGATAACATCTGTATTCCTCCTTTCTTGTGTTTGAAATGGCACATATATATGAGAGGCATCTGGAATCGAGTGAACGTAGATTCTTACAAATATCTACGATTCTATCTTTTCCATAATAGCATAATAGTAATTTCCAATCATTCCAGTTGCCATATTCCAAAACTCTTTGCACAAAAAATGAAGGATACTTATCCATGTCTGCCTGCGACTTGTCTATATCCCAAAACAAGACTGGAGATAGCTTTTTTATACACTCTGTAGCGTTCATATATATTGTCTTTATTGTTTAAAACAAAGGTAATATTTATATTTTACACCACAAAGATTTTTCTCACTTTTCTGTATTGATGAGGTTTTAAACTCATATCATTGAAGACATGAAACTTTCTAAGCTATCAATACAAACAGTACCAGCATCCTTACCTTCTTTAGCTTCTTTCATAGCAGCTATGGTTACAGCATTTGGCTGTTCTGAATCAACGTCATCATCGGATGCTGCGTTGTTAACATTTAATATCTTAACTCCATGAATAGTCTTTAACACAGCTTTCAAGTGTGTTAGAATGGAAGGATTCTCTATTTCTAATGTCAATGTTGTCATATTCTAAGCAAATTTTAATGCAAAGATAGTGCAAATCGAATGCAGAATATCAAGCTTGCTTGAATATTATGCTGTATACTTTATAGTCATCGGAGAGAGACTTGCGAAGTTCAGCTGGCATGAGCATGTACCATTATCCTTTTTCTTCATCGCAATAGGTTACTACCATAAAATACTTTTGAAGGATATAAGGAGTCTTGCGTTCCTTGCGGACAACGTAAGTACTATCTCTTGCAGACTTTCAGCATGTTGGCTTTTGTGGTGCTGCCAAGAATCTGAGAAAGACGAATAGCGTCAGCGGTATAGGTTTTGGAGGGTAATGTAATCATTTACAAAACTTAAAGTTTAGTTATCTCTTCCTGTGAAAGGCCTGTTGCTTTCATTATAGCGTCAATAGGCATATCCATTTCAAGAAGTTTTTTTGCTATTTCTACAGCTTTGTCTTTTTTACCTTCTGCAAGACCTTCCGCACGACCTTCTACAAGACCTTCCGCACGACCTTTTGCAAGTCCTTTTGCAAGTCCTTTCTCTTCTGCATTATCCAGCGAGTTCTTCATGTCGCGATAAGCTTTGAGACTGTCCTCATATTCACGAAGCTCAGTTTTTGAGAATCTTGCGATTTCAGCCTGATTAAACAAACGACTAAAGACTTCTGTTTGGAGATACCTGGGTTGACGGTCAAGACGCGAGAGGTTTTGAAGAACATAAATCCACTTGTCATAATTGGTCTTTAGTTCTTCTATACTCTTTTTGAACTTGGCTATTTCAACATACTTAAATGTGAGTTTATCGTTGAACACTCGATGTGTCTGCTTGTCAAGCAAGCCGACGTCGTGATTGATTGTATCTTGTGCAAAAGCAGAATCTGTCATGTCGTAGTTGAGTAATGCAACAACATAAACATGCTTGAGTTCATAATTCCATACTTCTCCTTTTTGCGCTTGCTCACGAATAGGGAATGTGGCATAATAGAGGGAACGGTCTTTGAAGTATTTCTGACTGGCATTCTGCATCTCAACGATAAACTTCTCGCCCTTCTCATTCTCACAATATACGTCGAATATAGCCTTGCGGTCTGCACGTACATCACCAACATGCTCACTATTAAGGAATGTCACGTCCTTTACAACCTGTTCACCATCAAACAGAGAGTTGAGAAAATCAATTAACAAATCCTTATTGGGTTTGGTGCCAAAGATTCGCTTGAAACCGAAATCGGTCAGCAAACTGATATATCGTTCTTCTGTGTATCGCATAACCTTTATATTAAATTTGTATTATAACACAAAGATAAAGGATATATTCCATATTTACAAGAATATTGGCACAATTTTGATTATTGAGTGTTGTAATCGGCTTTACCACTTGCCAGAGCAAGAAAAAAGTAATATAATATACTTGGCTATTTAATATATGTTCAAGTGGCATTTAATATATATTAAAAGGGCATTTAATATAATATAAATGGCGAAGTAATATATAATGCTGTAATGTGGCTACTTGAATGGGGTAATGTGGCTACCTGGGTGGTACGGTTCGGAGACCGTACCTCCTACAGTTAACCGATGACTTCAAGTACTTCTGGTTCTACCTCTGCTGATATGGCGAGGGTGTCGGGGATGATGACTACGATTTGTTTGCTGCGTTTGCGGGCAACCTTGACGAAGATACCTTCGAGCTGGTCTAAGCCTCCATTGCAGTGTACCCTTACACGCACACCTTTCCTTATGTCTATCTCACCAGGACGATAGAAGGTTAGCTTCTTGTCACTATGCTCGTATAGCTGGATGAAGTTCTGCATGTCTCTGTTGTCTACGGTGAGATAACGAGTTGTCTTGCCATCGTGCTCGCGCCAGATGACAAACTGAAGGTCGTTGTAGACGGATTTCTTGAAGTTGACTATCTGCTTCTGCGAAGCTTGCACAAAGACTAAACTGGGGATGACGGGCACCATGATAACGATCTTCTTGCCATTACGTGTGCGCACAGCACGCTCCTTGGGGATGAAAAACCTCATTTGTCCATACTCCTGAAGTTTTTCTTCCGCTTTCTTCTCATTTTTATACGAGTGCATGACGTACCACCTCGTGATATCAGCACCTGACAAGTTTGCCATACTTGAAAAAGGAAGGGGATTTTGTGTTAAAACAGTTTAGTTTACGATACCAACTTCTTGACACAAGCACACAATCTTAGTTCATCTCACCACGTGTAGCAAGATGGAAATCAACGAGTTACAGCCAACGATGTCGCGAAAGGCCAGCTTACAATGTACTTGTACCATTACGGTAAAACGTGTATATACTGTTCTCTATCTTGCGGAGAGAGAGAATATTAATGTACAAAAGTATAAAACTTATTTGATATGACAAAGAAAAACAATTGAGGATTTTAATTGGAATAAGAAAAATATGCATGGTAATTAGACATGAGAACATGGGGATTGCTTGCGAGAGATAAGACAGGAGAACATGAGAACATGGGGATTGTTTGCGAGGGGTAAGACAGAAGAACATGAGAACATGGGGATTGCTTGCGGGGATAAGACAGAAGAACATGAGAACATGTTCTTTGGTTGAGGGACAAAACATGTTCTTCTGTTCTCCATGTCTTCAAAAAAACTTGTTCTTCTGTTCTTATGTCTTTCAAAAAAACTTGTTCTTCTGTTCTCATGTCTTTCAAAAAAACTTGTTCTTCTGTTCTCATGTCTTCAAAAAAACATGTTCTTCTGTTCTCATGTCTTCAAAAAAACATGTTCTTCTGTTCTCATGTCTTTCAAAAAACTTGTTCTTCTGTTCTTATGTCTTTCAAAAAAACTTGTTCTTCTGTTCTCATGTCTTTCAAAAAATAGAAAATAAAGAGTAAAAAATTGCCGTAAATAGAAAAAATATGTAATTTTGTAGTCTGAATAAAAACATAACAACGCATATTAATATTTAACTATTTAGCATATGCTTACACTTAAACTCATCAGTGAGGAAACTGAACGTGTTATCAAAGGCTTGAACAAGAAGCACTTTGCTGGTGCTGAGGAAGCCATTAAGGAAGTTCTCGCTATAGACAAACGTCGCCGCGAGACACAGCAGGAACTTGACCAGAACCTGTCGGACGCAAAGAAGTTGGCAGCACAGATTGGTGCTCTTATGAAGCAGGGTAACAAGCAGGAGGCTGACGAAATCAAAGCTAAGGTTGCCGCTATTAAAGAGGCAAACAAGGCATTGGAAGAGACAAAGGCCCAGGCAGAGAAGGACTTGATAGCCAAGCTCTGTACTATACCAAACATTCCTAACGACGATGTACCAGAGGGTAAAGACGCAAACGACAACGTTGTTGTTAAGGAAGGTGGCGAAATGCCTAACCTTCCAGAGGACGCTTTATGCCACTGGGACTTGTGCAAGAAGTTTAATCTTATAGACTTCGACCTTGGTGTAAAGATTACCGGTGCTGGATTCCCTGTATACATTGGCAAGATGGCTCGCTTGCAGCGTGCACTTGAGGCGTTCTTCCTTGAGGAGGCTCGCAAGAGCGGATACCTTGAGGTACAGCCTCCATACGTTGTTAACGAAGCTTCGGGTTACGGTACAGGTCAGCTGCCTGACAAGGAAGCACAGATGTACCAGTGCCAGTTGGACAACCTCTACCTTATTCCAACAGCCGAGGTTCCGGTAACCAACATCTTCCGTGATGAGATTTTGGACGAGAAGGATCTGCCTATCAAGCGTTGTGCTTATTCGGCTTGCTTCCGTCGCGAGGCAGGATCGTATGGCAAGGATGTGCGCGGATTGAACCGTCTGCACCAGTTTGACAAGGTTGAGATTGTGCGCATTGACAAGCCTGAACACTCATACAAGTCGCTTGACGAGATGCTTGAGCATGTTGAGGGTCTGCTGAAGAAGCTTGAGCTGCCATACCACATCCTACGTTTGTGCGGTGGCGACATGAGCTTCACATCTGCTATATGCTACGACTTCGAGGTATGGAGCGCAGCACAGAAGCGCTGGTTGGAGGTATCTTCGGTATCTAACTTCGAGAGTTATCAGGCCAACCGCTTGCACTGCCGCTACCGCAATGCAGAGACAAGAAAGATTGAGCTTTGCCACACTCTTAACGGATCGGCACTTGCTTTGCCACGTATCGTGGCTGCCATCATCGAGAACAATCAGACACCAGAGGGTATACGCGTGCCTAAGGTACTCGTGCCATACTGTGGCTTTGAGATGCTTGATGACAAGAACTTCTAAATAGAAAGATAAGGAGAGGAGCCAAAAAAAGGAGCTAAACATCCAATTACTTCTTTTTTTTGGCTCTTTGCCTTATCAGCCCACTACTACATTATTCTTAATAGTCTTTCGCCTACTCTACTAAACAATATCAAATCCTAACTATAAACAATAACATTACCGCCCATGAACAAAATCGTATTGAAAAAACAGTTCTCTGAGAAGGTATTCCTTTTTGAGATTGAAGCCCCATTGATTGCAAAGAGCCGTAAGGCAGGCAACTTTATAATCGTCCGCGTTGGCGATAATGGCGAACGTGTGCCTCTGACCATTGCCGATGCCGACATAAAACGTGGTACTATAACCATTGTTGTACAAAAGGTTGGCCTGTCGTCTACTAAGCTGTGTAGCCTTAACGAGGGCGACTACATAACAGACGTAGTTGGTCCGCTTGGAAATCCTACACATATTGAGAATTATGGTACGGTGGTTTGTGCTGGCGGTGGCGTTGGAGTTGCTCCGATGTTGCCTATTATACGCGCCCTGAAAGCTGCTGGCAACCGTGTGCTTTCGGTTATAGCAGGACGCAGCAAAGACCTTGTTATACTGGAGGATGAGGTAAGAGAGAGCAGCGACGAACTTATAATCATGACCGATGACGGTTCGTACGGAGAGAAGGGTGTAGTGACTATAGGTATAGAGAAATTTATAAACCAGGAGGAGCATGTGGACAAGGTGTTTGCCATTGGTCCTCCGATAATGATGAAGTTCTGTTGCCTGATGGCGCAGAAATATAATATCCCTGTTGAGGTATCATTGAACACCATCATGGTTGACGGTACTGGCATGTGCGGAGCTTGCCGTCTGTCGATTGGAGGCAAAACTAAGTTTGTATGTATTGACGGACCTGAGTTTGACGGAGCACTTGTTGACTGGGACGAGATGTTTAAACGTATGGGAACTTTCCGTGATGCCGAGCGCGAGGAAATGGAACATTATGAGGAACATCTGCGCGGTACGGAGAAGAAGACAGAGACATGCGGATGTGAGACATGTATGGATGTTGAGCCCACCAATGAGACAATAGAACAGCTGATAGACCGTGATGCAGAATGGCGTAAGACATTACGCGCTGCCATGAAACCCGCAGAACGCAAGGCAATAGAACGTGTGCAAATGCCTGAGCTTGACCCTGTATATCGTGCGACAACACGAACCGAAGAGGTGAACAAGGGACTGACTAAGGAGATGGCCATACGTGAGGCTCACCGTTGTCTGGACTGCGGGAAGCCAGCATGCGTGGAAGGATGTCCGGTGAACATCAACATACCATCGTTTATAAAGAACATAGAGCGTGGACAGTTCCTTGCTGCTGCCAAGGTATTGAAGAGCACCTCTGCCCTACCAGCTGTATGCGGCCGTGTTTGTCCGCAGGAGAAGCAATGCGAGAGCAAGTGTATACACCTGAAGATGAACGAGCCTGCTGTGGCTATTGGATATCTGGAACGCTTTGCAGCCGATTTTGAGCGCGAGAGCGGAAATATAGCTGTGCCCGATATGGCTAAGAAGAACGGCATAAAGGTGGCAGTTGTAGGAAGCGGTCCTTCGGGATTGAGCTTTGCCGGAGATATGGCTAAGAAGGGTTATGAGGTGCATGTGTTTGAGGCTCTGCACGAGATTGGCGGTGTGCTGAAATATGGTATCCCTGAATTCCGTCTGCCTAACCGCATTGTGGATGTTGAGATAGACAACTTGAAGAAGATGGGTGTGGAGTTTACTACCGACTGCATCATTGGCAAGACTATAACGACCGACGAGCTGGAGGCTGAAGGATATAAGGGCATATTCGTAGGTTCGGGTGCCGGTCTGCCAAACTTCATGGGCATAAAGGGCGAGAATGCATTGAACATTATGTCGTCTAACGAGTACCTTACACGTGTGAACCTTATGGACGCAGCCAATCCGCTGACAGATACACCTATAAATATAGGTAAGAGTGTGCTGGTAGTAGGTGGCGGCAATACTGCAATGGACTCATGCCGTACAGCTAAGCGCTTGGGCGGAGACGTAACCTTGGTGTACCGCCGTTCGGAGGCTGAGATGCCGGCACGTCTTGAGGAAGTAAAGCATGCCAAGGAAGAGGGAATACACTTCCTTACACTGCACAACCCGATAGAATATATTGCCGACGAGAAGGGCGCCGTTAAGGCTGCCGTGCTTCAGGTAATGGAGCTTGGAGAACCCGACGCAAGCGGACGCCGCAGTCCGGTGCCTGTAGAAGGCAAGACAGTTACGATGGAGGTAGACCAGGTGATTGTGGCTGTAGGTGTATCGCCTAACCCACTTGTGCCAAACTCTATCAAGGGTCTGGAACTTGGAAGAAAGAATACTATTGCCGTAAATGACAAGATGCAGAGCTCGCGTCCTGAGATATTCGCAGGCGGTGACATAGTACGCGGAGGCGCTACTGTGATACTTGCTATGGGAGATGGAAGAAGAGCGGCAGCGGCGATGGATGAAAGATTGAGAAATAATAAATGATAAAAAAAAGAGGGAGGGTTAAAATGGGAGTTATCGGAAGTTAACTTCTTCTTAACTTCCGATAACTCCCATTTTACCACCCCCTCCTTTTTAAAACAAAACAAAACATGTCAGGATTCTACACTATTATTTTACTTATACTATCTAACATATTCATGACTCTTGCATGGTATGGTCATTTAAAACTACAACAGACAGGCGTGTCGAGCCATTGGCCATTGATAGGCGTAATAGCTTTCTCGTGGGGTATTGCCTTCTTTGAATATTGCTGTCAAGTGCCAGCCAACCGCATAGGATTTCAGGGTAATGGCGGTCCATTCTCGTTGGTGCAGCTAAAGGTGGTGCAAGAGTGCATCAGTCTTATTGTGTTTGCCCTTATTGCAAACATAATGTTCCAGGGCGAGACACTGAAATGGAACCACTTGCTTGCCTTCGTATTCATCATTGCAGCCGTTTATCTGGTGTTTAAGTAATGGAGCAGAACCAATGAGAACCCGAGAGCAAATACTAAACCACATGATATATCAGCGTTTTCAGAAAGCGTTGACCGAATATGCAATGCTGTCCGACGGCGACAGAATACTGATAGGACTGTCGGGTGGCAAGGACTCGTTATGCCTTCTTGAGATGCTTGGCCGCAGACAACGCATAATAAAGCCACGTATTGAGGTAGAGGCTATACATGTGAGGATGGAGAATATAAAGTATGAGTCGGACACATCGTATCTGGAAGCCTTTGCCGAGAAGCACGGTGTGAGGTTGCACATTGTGACAACATCGTTTGACAACACAAAGAAGACAGACAAACCAGCCTGTTTCCTATGCTCATGGCATAGACGCAAGGCTCTGTTCAGATTTGCACAAGACAATGGATTCAATAAAATTGCTCTGGGGCATCATATGGATGACATCATACACACGGCAATGCTAAACCAATTCTACCAAGGATCGTTCTCGACAATGCCTGTTGTAATGCAGATGGAGAAAATGCCGCTGACCATCATACGCCCCTTATGCCTATTGATAGAGAAAGACATAAAGGAGTATGCCGAACTGTGCGGATACAAGAAGCAGGTGAAACTGTGTCCGTACGAGAAAGCATCGAACAGAACTGACATGAAGCGGATGTTTGAGGAGATAGAAAAAATAAATCCGGAGGCACGCTACTCGGTATGGCATGCGCTGGAGAAAGAAGGAAAAATAAAAAAATTGGAAACAGTGTCTCTATAAGCCGGGTTCTGTTTCTTCCCAACCCTTACGGACAAGGAAGCCTTCTGTCATTTATCTACTCCGTAAGTCACCCTACGGCTCTAGCATTCTACCCTCCACCGTCACATAGGTCGGACGGGACGCCCTCAAACGATGGTATACATGAACTTGCAGCCCCCAGATGGTACAGCCCGATGATCACCCATCGGCTGGTAGTCTCTTACACTACCTTCTCACCCTTACCGTACTAAAGCACGGCGGTTATTTTCTTCTAC
>OBII01000398.1_pt1 | contig 18272 bp, 15 predicted proteins | sample 2433771 | NCBI WGS metagenome assembly OBII01 (sample SAMEA2452127, study PRJEB22498) | human gut metagenome | biome: human feces; feature: human gut; material: feces | place: Australia | collected 2012
GGAACTCCTGGTTGATCTTAACAACCTTGAACTCCATTGTCTTGCCTACGAATACGTCGTAGTCGCGTATAGGATGAACGTCGATCTGGCTTCCTGGGAGGAATGCCTCAATACCGAATACATCAACAATCATACCACCCTTAGTGCGGCACTTGATGTAGCCCTGGATAACCTCCTCATTCTCGAGAGCTGCATTAACGAGATCCCAGCTCTTGCTGAGGCGAGCCTTCTTGTGAGAAAGAACAAGCTGACCCTTCTTGTCCTCCTGGTTCTCTACGTAAACCTCTACCTTGTCGCCAATCTTGAGGTCTGGGTTGTAACGGAACTCAGAAGCAGGGATGATGCCGTCGCTCTTGTAGCCGATGTTTACGATTACCTCTTTCTTGTCGATAGAGATTACGGTACCCTCAACAACCTGATGCTCTGATACCTTGTTAAGAGTCTCGTCATAAGCCTTCTCAAGCTCCTGCTTGCTTACTTCCAAGCTGCTACCATTCTCAAACTCGTCCCAGTTGAAGTCTGCCAATGGCTGTACGTTCTTTAAATCTGACATAAAATTTATAAAAGTTAAAAATTAAAATTAATAAAGTTAGACTTTATGTTAATTGAATAATTCGAGGTGCAAAGGTACTCATATTTTCTTGTATTATGTGTCTTCTGGCCTCTTGCGTTGCTGTGTTATTGTTGTTTTTATTATTTTTTAACTAAAGTATGTGCCGTTTATAGTTTAAATCGATGCTTTTTGTGCGCTTTGTGTGGCTCGTCTCCGCCAGGCGTAAAGCCCAATCCTATGCCTGGTGCGCCTATGCTGCCACGTGCTACGCCTCGATATTGGGCCCATCTATCGCGTATGCGGCTTACATATGTGTATGTTTCTTGTCCACGCATATATCCATACTTTACAACTGGGTCATTGTAATATTGTGGTGTACTGAGCTTTAGCACATACTCTGCAACGTCATCCCATCGGTATTGGTTCTTGCCGTTTTTCTTGGTAAGTGCCATAGCATCGCGTATATGAAAGAATCCTCCGTTGTAGCTTCCAAGTACAAACAGCTGGCGCTCACGTGGATCGCGTATATCCTGAAAGTGTGATGTTAACTTTATAATATATCGCACAGCGGCATATATGTTTTCTTCTGGGTCGTACATCTTCGATTCGGGCAATCCTATTTGTGCTGCTGTTGCTGGCATAATCTGCATTAGTCCGCGTGCACCAGCCCATGAGTAGGCCTTAGGGTCGAAGCATGACTCTTGATAACATTGTGCTGCAAGCAGTCTCCAGTCCCAACGTGCCATAGGTGCATATCGCATAAACAGCATGTCATATTTGGATATCACACCGGCTTTTGCGTTAAGCATAGGTGCATAGGTGCGTCGGTGTATGCTTTGTATCGAATAGCGCAGTTGCTCCTCTCGACGTATCGAAGCCACTATTTTAGGATCGTACCACGAGTTGATAGAGTCGGCAAGCTCGGCCGATTGGGTGTTGACTGCCCATGCTGTGTTTAAAGAGTCTACTGCATATCCACATGGCAGTGTACCTTTCTCGTTCTTCGGCATTTGGTATACAATGATGTCGGCATCGCCATTATCCAGTCGTTTCAGCATTTCTGCTTTTGTCTTGCATGTCTCTACACGCAGCGACACGCCGAGGTGTTGGGCATACTTCTCGCAGATAAGATATTGAGTGCCCATGCCCATGCCGTGATAGTCGAAGTAGGTGTCGGGTCCACTCATGGTAAGCATAATAAGCTCGCCGCTTTCTTGTATGTCGCTCAGACTGAAATTCTTGTTTATCGGAGTCTGTTCCTGATCTAATGGAGTGCCCCATGGAGTAAACTCTTGGCTCTTTTTCTCGGTGCATCCCATTATGCATAAAATGTAAAATAAGACGTATAAATATCTAAATCGCATATATTCTTTATTGAATGGCTTACAAAAGTACAACAATTCTTGCATAATACATAAAAAAAAGTTACTTTTGCGTGAATTATTAATCATAATAATATCTAAAAGGCATGTTAAGAATAGCAGTACAGTCAAAAGGACGTCTTTACGACGACACAATGAATTTGCTTTCAGAAGCAGATATCAAAGTTAGTTCAAGCAAACGCACCCTTATTGCACAATCGCCTAATTTTCCACTCGAGGTACTTTTCTTGCGCGATGACGATATCCCGCAATGTGTAGCTTCTGGTGTAGCCGACATTGGTGTTGTTGGTCAGAACGAGTATATGGAGCGTGGCGAGAATGTGCAGATTCTGTCGCATCTTGGTTTTAGCAAGTGTCGTCTTTCGCTTGCCATTCCTAAAGAAGTGAAATACACAGGTCCTCATTGGTTTGACGACAAGCGCATCGCTACGTCTTACCCCAATATTTTGGGCAAGTATCTTAGAGAGCATGATATAAAGGCCGACATACATGTCATTACTGGTAGTGTGGAGATTAGTCCGGGTATCGGCATGGCAGATGGAATATTTGATATTGTAAGCTCGGGCAGCACACTTGTAAGCAACAACTTGCGTGAGGTGGAGATTGTAACACAGAGTGAGGCATTGCTCGTTGGCAACTGGAATCTTGATGATGACAAGCATCAGATTCTCAACGAGATGTTGTTCCGATTCGAGGCTGTACGTTCGGCAGTAGACAAGAAGTATGTCATGATGAATGTCCCGAAAGCCAATTTGAATGAGATTGTTGAGGTATTGCCAGGTATAAAGAGCCCTACAATCATTCCTCTTGCCGACGACCAATGGTGTTCTATACATACCGTTCTTGACGAGAAACGTTTCTGGGGCATTATCGGAAAGCTTAAGGAACTCGGTGCGCAAGGCATTCTTGTCACACCTATAGAGAAGATGATATTATAATAAGGTATATATAAAGCGCTTTATATATGAAGATATACGAGTATCCATCCGTCGACCAGTGGGGCGATATTGTGGTACGTCCACATATAGATACGGCCAAGCTTAATGATGTTGTTAAGTCGGTGCTTGATGACATCAAGGCTAATGGCGATGAAGCCGTAAAGCGATACGAGCAGAAGTTTGACGGCGTGGCTCTTTCTTCGCTTGCTGTTACACAACAGGAGATAGACGAAGCGTGTGCTTCGATAGACCCTGAGCTTATGTCGGCTATAGAGCTTGCTCATGACAATATCTTTAAGTTTCATGCCTCGCAAAGGTTTGAAGGTGTAAAGGTTGAGACGGCACCTGGTGTGGATTGCTGGCAGAAGTGTGTGGCTATTGAGAAGGTGGGTTTGTATATCCCAGGCGGCACAGCTCCTTTGTTCTCTACAGTTCTTATGCTTGCAACACCTGCCAAGATTGCCGGATGTAAGGATATAGTGCTCTGCACACCTCCCGACAAACAAGGTAATGTAAATCCTGCTATATTGGCGGCTTCCAAGGTAGCGGGTGTCAATGCTATATATAAGATAGGTGGTGTACAGGCTATCGGAGCTATGGCTTATGGCACCGAGACAGTGCCTAAGGTCTACAAGATATTTGGCCCAGGCAATCAGTATGTTATGGCTGCCAAGCAGCAAGTCTCTCTTCATGATGTGGCTATAGATATGCCTGCTGGTCCATCGGAGGTATGTGTTATAGCCGATGCTGGTAGCAATCCAGTATATGTGGCTGCAGATTTGTTGTCGCAAGCCGAGCATGGCATAGACTCACAAGTATTGCTGATAAGCACGTCTGCCGATATGGTGGAGAAGGTGAGAGTTGAGATAGACAAGCAACTTGCTGTATTGCCACGACGCGATATAGCCGCAAAAACACTCGACAACAGTAAGATTGTACTTGTGCACAATACCGACGATGCTATGCAAATTAGCAACGCATATGCACCCGAACACCTCATCATTGCAACTGACGATTATATGCAGCTTGCCGACAAGGTGATTAATGCCGGTAGCGTATTCCTTGGCAAATATGCTTGCGAGAGTGCTGGCGATTATGCCAGTGGTACAAACCATACTCTTCCTACACATGGATATGCAATGGCATACAACGGTGTTAATCTTGACAGTTTTAATCGTAAGGTTACATTCCAGCATCTAACAAGCGAGGGTGTGCGCTCCATCGGAAGGGCAGTGGAGGTAATGGCTTCAAGCGAATGTCTTGACGCACATAAGAATGCTATGACCGTGCGCTTGCGGGATGTTATAAAAGAAGAAAAGAAATGAAAACTCTGAACCAATTAGTTCGTCCTAACATATTAAACTTGGCACCATACAGTTGTGCCCGCGATGAGTTTAAGGGTAGGGAGGCTCGAGTGTTTCTTGATGCCAACGAGAGTCCATACAACTCTCCATACAATCGCTATCCAGACCCCTTGCAGCTTGCTCTCAAGGAGAAATTGTCGCGTATAAAGGGTGTTCCAGTTGAGAATATGTGCCTTGGTAATGGTAGTGACGAAACAATAGATTTAGCTTATCGCTGTTTCTGTCGACCGGGTATTGACAATGTTGTGGCGATAGAGCCTACTTACGGTATGTACAAGGTATGTGCCGACATCAACAATGTGGAATATCGTAAGGTGTTGCTCGATGAAAACTATCAGCTTTCGGCAGATGCAATACTTGCAGCTTGCAATGGTAATACTAAGTTGATATGGATTTGTTCGCCAAACAATCCTACTGGCAACTTGATGAATGCGGAAGAGGTGGAGAAGGTGTTGCGCCAGTTTGAAGGCATTGTCGTTGTAGACGAGGCTTATTCTGACTTTACTAAGGCACGTTCATGGCGTTCGCGCATTTCCGAGTTTCCTAATATCATTGTGCTCAATACCATGAGCAAGGCATGGGGATGTGCAGCTATTCGTTTAGGTATGGCGTTTGCAAGTAAGGATATCATCGATATATATAATAAGGTGAAATATCCGTACAATGTCAACGACCTTACGCAAAATTTGGCCATGAAGCGCTTGTCCGACTCGTTTGAGGTGGAGAAGTGGATTCGTACCATTATTGGTGAGCGCGACCGCATGGTGATGGCATTCAAGCAATTGCCTATCTGCGAGAAAGTGTATCCTACTGATGCAAACTTCTTCCTTGCCAAGGTATCGGATGCCACAAAGATATACAATTATCTGATAGACAGAGCCATAGTGGTGAGAAACCGCACCAATGTTATGTTGTGCGACAACTGTCTGAGAATAACCATAGGCTCAAAGACCGAAAACAACGAACTGCTGTCGGCTTTGAGGCAGTATTTCGATTAAAGTTTAAAGTGAAGACTTAGGCTTTTCTTATATTATATCGGTCAAGCAAAGTGCAATCATTATTTAGATTGCCTTTGCTTGGCCGATATTTTCATTATTAAAATAAAATAAAGACCAAGTGTTTTGCGGTTGTTACAAATCCATACTCCATTTTGCAAGCACTTCTCTTGGACGAAGTCGGGTTATGCTATACGACTCTATGGTATTACCAAGAGTTCTTCGTTCAAACTCAGAAGTACCAATAAGGTTGTTTGCTGTTACAGAGAACTCCCAACGCTTAGCCTTATAGCCAATGGCAAGGTCAAGAAAGTGATTTATGCCGATGCTCTTGTCGTTGGTATGGAAGAGTTCGTTCTTCACGCTCAGCATCCATCCTTTGGCAGGGAAAACATATAGTTTAAGGAAATGTTCCCAGGCGGTCGTGGGGTCGGAAGAGAGTTCGGGAGCCGTGAGATTCTTCTGCTTGTAAATGTTCACATTTGACTTTCCTTCAATAGAAAGAAATCTCGCTGGACGCAATGAGTAGTCGAACGAAACAGCGGTTGTGTTCATACGTGCATCATTCACAATGCCCGACACAAGCATACTATAATCTGTGATGTTGTGTGAGGCACCAAGACCTATTAGTGTCTTTGCCCATCCAAACGATTTGCTTACACGACCAGAAACGCCTATTGTCTGCATGGCATATTCCTTGTCTGTAGCAGTTGTGGTGTAGATATTGCCGTTCATCGCACTCTCGTAAAGGATGTTTCCCGACATTCTATTATATGTAGGACGAATATTAAAGAACAGTCCCGACACAGGATTGGTGTATTTATATGCTGCCGTTGCATGAAGAGAGTGAGTGGCATCCGTCTTGCCTCTATTCACTTTCTGCGTGCGATAACTTGTGAAGATAGGAGTGTCATAGATAGATCTTCCCATCAATGGAGCATTAGCATAACCAACATTAGCCGAAAATTCAGAAACAACAGTTGCCTTCCAATTCCAGTTGGCCGAAGGGTCTATCCACAGATGATTGCTTCTTGACTCACGGTAAGACTGACGGGCATAACTTACCTTCGACTTTATTCCAATCCTATGCTTTCCGAAAAGGAACGACATTGAAGGAGACCAATATGTGCGAAACAACTGATACACATTAGTCTTCTCCGCTTCCTCGTCCATTGCCACACCAATGCTCTGATAGTCGTAGCTCACTCCCAATTCATTGTTGAGATAGTGTCTGCCGACTTTCAGTTTATATTGTATCTCATTCTGTGTGGAGAAGAAACCGAGATTCAGCCGTTCTGTCATTCCACCAATGGTGAGCAACTGTCCTGGCAGATAGCTGTAGGTCCAATAACTGTCAATGTTGTATATGTTGCCCTTTGCTGTGGTGTGCGACATCTGAAAATCCTCAGTAATAGTGCGCTTATGCGGCTTCACCATCATGTCGGTGCGTTGTCCGTTGTACATCATCGTGCCGACACTCTTGTTGAAGTCAATATAACCTTTAAGATTGTTCTTGATGAAACTCTTGCTGCCGTTGTACTGATAGTTGGCCTCACCCTTCCATTCGCTTCGGGTGTTGCTGACATTCTGCTCCTCAACTATGACTGGCATGTCGGCAAGGGTGAGATAGGTGGATGAACTATAGTCCTGCATGTCGGTCTTGTCTATAAATCCATTGCCTTGCACACGCAGTTCCGAATCCTTGCCAGTCTTCCAAAGCCAGTTGCCGGCAATAAGATGACTATTGTTGAAAGTATAGCGGTTGTCTGCAAGGTCGGGAGCCGCAACCGACATCATTGTGAGAAAACCCGATTCAGAGCCAGTTCTTCCCTTCAACAATGCAGCAAGGTCGAGCACCTCATTGTCAAGTTGCTTGCCGATGTTGTTGTTCTTGTACATCATAAGCGTCTGATATTTCTTGTTGAAACGCATACCCATCAGTCGGCAGTCGTATAGAAAATCATCACCACAACCAAGACCAATGTCAGCCGTCCCCGTCCAAACTGCTTTGGCATCATCTTTCAATACAAGGTTGAGAGCAGCTTGCTCGCTAAACGCTACGCCACGCAACGACTTCACTGACTGATGATTCTCCAACACCTGCACACTCTTTATCTTATCAGCTGAGATGTTTTGGTTGGCAACGCCATATTGCGACCCCATTAAGTCAAGTCCTTCGATATAGAACTTATTGATAGGTGTTCCTTGGTATTCCACCTTGCCGTCAGCTTTTACTTCAAGACCTGGCATTTTTGCTATTACATCAGCTATGCTTCGGTCCTGTCCTTGGCGGAAACCTGCAACTGAATATGTGAGCGTGTCTCCAGTACTCTTTATACGCTCCGCTTTTATCTTTACTTCCTTTAGCTTGAAGCCACCTTCTACCAACGTGATAGTCATGCCATCCTTCAAATCAGCAAACGGCATTGTCTTCTTCTGATAACCAATATAACTTACCGTTATGCTTGCAGGATTTTTCCCTTTAGGAATATTCAGCCTAAATTCACCCTTATCGCTTGTGAGACAATACGCCACGGTTGACTTGCTCTCAGTCGATGCCACAACCGAGGCACCTACCAAGAGCTCTCCTTTCTTACCCTTCACCTTTCCTGTGAAGGTTTGTGCAGAGAGAGAAAGGTTGGTTAGCAGAAGTAAAATAAAAACGGCAATTCTCATTCTTTATCCAAATGGTTATATTTAGGCACTTCAACCTTGTTATCGATTTTTGCATCAGTACCAGAAACAGTATAAACAATCACTTTTTCACCCGATGCCCTTTGACTAAGAATTCTATCTACAAGTTGGTCTTTATTGATTCCTTCTGACTCTGAGCGCAGTTGCAAGAAACGTTTTCGGGTACACTTTTGGTAGCTGTCTTCTTTGTAAACCGAAACCAAGGCATTCTCAGGAGCATTCTCTACACCAACAGCTTTGAAATCAAACAAGCCATCCGAATCCCTTGCCGCCATAATCAATCCTGGCAAACCATTAAGAATGTAAGGACCGTAATTGAGAGGCAACTCTATAGAATACCATACAGTCCATGTCCGGCCATACACGGAGCCAACCGCCTGCTTGCATTCATATTCACAGATGGTCTTTGTACTGTCTGTCAACTGCCATTCGATAATGGGAAGCGCATCAACATATTTCAATCCGGAGTTGAGAACCTGCTTGTAATAAATGTATTCCCCTTTCTCTGGAGAGCCAACAACAATCTGGAGATCATTCTTTGGGAAATACTTTCCGCCAATTACTGGCAGTTTGTCAATCATCGCATTGTCGCCTCCTTGTGTCTTCACTTTTGCCAGTTCACTACTGTACAACCTGTAGTTGTTATTATAAAATATGGCGGTAGTCTCACCTATATCAAGCGTCCATCTGTAAGTATTGGTCTTGCCTGTTACAACCTGCGCATCACAATCGTATGTAACGCGATATTTTGCTTGCTCTTGAGCATGAGCCATTGAGCAGAAAATCAGAAAAAGAAAGGTTATATATATCATATCACTTATTCGTATTTATCCATTAAACAGGCATTGAAAGTCCTTTGTGCCTTAGGCGGTTCGCTATATTCACTGCCTTGCAAGCGGTTAGTGGTATTCCATTGGTCTTTCCAGTAATCTTCAAGCAGACGTTGAAACTTGGCAGGAGTTGAACGCAAATAACGCTTGGGGTAAAAGCAGATGGTTGCAGTTTGCCGCATCTGCTCTATTCCTGTAGCTACAAACGAAAATTCATGTCGGCTTTCAGAAGCAGCCAGTATGAGTCCTGGCAAACCACCTAACTTCCATGGACCATTATCAAAAGGCAAATCCAACGAATACCACGCTGTCCAAGTGCGCCCACGGAACTGACAAACGGCTTTATGGCAGGGATAACCTATAATAATAGTATCACCCTCGGCAAGTTCCCAAGAAAAGGTCGGAATAGATTCCTCATAATAGAAGAAAAAATCATTGTGCAGGACATCCGTATAAGTGAGAGTGCCCCTCTGCGGAATATGCTTATAAACTTCATACTCGCGTCCTTTCTTAGAGCCAAACGTATTTGCCAAGAATTGCAAATAGCTCATAGGGTCGGTATTCACACTCTTTATAGAGTCGCGCTGATGCAGAAAATGCTCAAACCGTTGGCTATAAAACCGAGACGAATGTCTCCCTATATCCAACAGATTTATGTCATCATACGCTTCCTTTTGCTCCTGCGTATGTTTATACAATGCACGATACTGTACACGCACACTTACCGTGTCCACCGCCTCTTGAGAATGGACGCATGCGGCAAACAAACAAAAAGCCAATAGACTGAAAAGCATTTTCATAAGCAACAATTCTTTTTATTTACTTCAACTCAAAGGTTGCCATAAGCAGCACATTATTGCCATCTATGTTATCTTCGTAGAAGAATCGATAGACGCCAGGCTTGTTTGGCAGAATATCGGGAAAAAGATGAGCAGTTATGGTGCCGCTTTTACCGTCGCTTAATATATGCCCAACAGCCTTGAATAGGCAGTCAATTGGTAAAATAAACCAATTACCATCCGCACCTTGGGCTGTGATGCTATATGCTTCGCCATACATGAATTCTTTGCCACTATGGTTGGTGATAGTGATTTTGATTTCTGTACTACCCAAAGGATAGGAGGGAGTCTCTGCCTTAATGGAAATACCATTATAAGAGCTTACTCCTGTTTTGTTATTTATAATAGGGTCGAGTTTGTCTCCAAACTTAATGACAGACGAGTTGTATATCTGATTACGAAACTCCTGTTGCTTCTCCTTAGTGTTCCAACGGAGTGTAACATCTATGGAGTTGTCTCCTATTCCAAATCCAACGACATTTCGCCAGACTGAAGAATTGTCTGCAGACAAATACTTCCTTTCAAGTGTTCGCATAATTTGATTTAGTTCTTTTGGGGAAAATTTCCGCATCGAAGCCTTGCGATAGATTTTCTTCTTACCACCAGCGACTTTCTTTTTGCTAATGGTCGCTACCTTCTTTTGTTGAGCGGCAAATGACAGTTTGCAAGCTGCAAAAGCTGTTTGCATTGAAAGGAACATTGTCAATCCAATTATTATTACATTGAGGAGTTTTGGCTTCAGTCTCATAGTTATCAGCAATTAATAATTTAACATGTAGAGAGATATGAACTCTTATAGTATATTTCTTTTCTTATGAGAAAAGTTCAATTTATTTTGCAAATATACTGTATTTTAGTTTATCCACAAAATGATGCTGCGACAATAAATGAAGCATAATCACTTTAACCTGCTATTCTGACGGTTCACACAGCATTTTTTTTCGCATAAGGAATCATTGTATTTATAAAATAAAATTAGTACCTTTGTACCGAAATAAAGATATGTTCTTGGACCAGCGTCCTTGCATAGAATTAAAAACGTAATAATCAAATAGAATGAATTTATCAGAAACAAAACACTTATTGTGCGTACTGGTTGCAGCAATTACCATTATCTTATCTTCATGTAATTCAGAAAATGAGACACCTGTAAATTACAATAGTTTGCCAGAGGTAATAGCCAAGGATTTCAACAATCGCTACGGAACAAACAACATAGAGCAAGTATATACAGGAACTGAATCCTATCGCCACACGGGGCAACAGGAAACTTTTGTCCATTGCAAGGACAAGGCTGGGAATGAATTGCTTGTGGTGTATGTAGATAATGTATGGAACCGTAGTTTGCTTACTTTATCAGACATTAATAAATTACCAGACAATGTGCGACAGAGATTTTACAAAGAACTTCCTCAATCTGTCAAATACGAGTTCTGGAAGATAAAGGAAATATCACAAGCATGTATAAGTGGAAAATACTATGAGTTGTGTTATATTGTTCAAGATTCTTCAATGAATAAGAACTGGATCCACACACTTGTTATCGACAGCAATGGCACGGTGCTCAAGTCTTGCGAATATGAACTTAACGATAACGCTTACGTAAGACCGCTCCCTACAGATATAGACTGGATATCAGAACATTATAGAGAGGCTACAGTACTTGGATATATAAACGATCTGGGCTATGACAACTATCTAATTATGCACAACGGAGTGTTAAAGTCGGTATTGTTCGATTCATACAATATTGATTCAAAATGGAAGGAGACAAGATATGCCTTGCCAGAAGGCACTACTGTACCGAGTCGTGTGCTTGACACATTACATACAAAACATCCAGATTTCACTTATACAGAAGTCTCTGTCATAGAAAATCAATGTGGCATCTTTTATCTTTTTACCGATGGAACAAGAGCCGACCGATTAGGACATTATATTGAGGCAAACTAAAGGATAGAATATCTACCGACAATAAAACAGATTTGATTATAATGCGAGTGCTCCTGATGCATATTTGTGCATCAAGAACACTCGCTTTTCTTGGATTTATACATAACTTACTATAACAGCTCTATTTCTTCCTTGGGGATTCCTGTTGCCTTAGAAATGTCATCTACAGACATTCCCATATGCAATAAGTTACGCGCAACCTCCGCACGTCCCTCAGCTCTGCCTTCCTCCATGCTTCGCTTATTAGAATCGACAAACAACAAGCGTTCTGCACCGAGTTTATCCCAAAAGTCCTCGTAGGCGAGCAATTCGTCTTTCGACATAGCCGATTCCTCTACTGTCTTTAGAGCTTTGGAGGTTTCGGGATTATCCAACAGTTCTTGCGGTACTTCCTTTGTCTGCTCATCTATCTCTGTAAGGAATCTAAGCCATAGCACCGCCATTTTCTTTTCTCTGATGGAATGTGCTTGGAACTTAGGAAGCTCCACGAATGTGAAATGCAGTCCGTCGATAATCTCATCGCTATGCAGCTCATGCACAACATTATAGTTATGGATAAACTCATCGGGATATTCCTTCATGAAAATCTCATTGACAAGATTGAGCGAGTAGACTGGTTGCAACAACTCATACTTACGCTTCTTGTCAAGCTGACGCACAAAAGCCTTGGAAGCATTGAACAGCACACGCTGCTTGAACGCTTCAGTCCACAACATTTGCATCTCCACAATAAACTGCCTGTTCTTTACATCACGACATCTCACATCTACAATACTGTTCTTGCCTACGTAAGTATCAGGCACAAGCTCAGGCGAGAGATACTCCACGCTCTCTATCTGCTCGTCATCTGCCAATGGCAACAGAGCATTGAGAAGACTGATGAGCAAATCCTTATGCTCACCGAATATCTTCTTGAATGTAAGATCAGCTTTTGGGTCAAGATATCTCATTAGCGAAAAATTATTTATTGGTTTACAACTGTGTATATATAACAATGTGGCAAATATACAAATAATTATCGAAAAAATCATCCATACCTATTTGTTTTTCTGATAAATTTCCATAACTTTGCATAAGTGAATACCTTTCAATAACTAACAATTTAAAACGGCAAAATATGGATAGACACATTAAGAATGGGATGATATCCATGGGAGTATGGATACTTTTCCTTGTTGTTTTGTTTGGTTCGTTTATTACCTTTACAGATTCCCCTTTCAGCGATCTCTTGGATGAGGAAACAGGAGGCTTCATATCTGGTGCTTTCTTCCTGGCATGGGCACTTATCTGGTTTGCCATAGGCAAGCACTACAGTCGTGACTATGAGCTTAAGAAACAAGCCTTCATCGAGATGTATAAAGGATTTGACGAGAATGTTACACGTACAATGTTCAAGAAGGCTTATTTCTCTAATATTGCACGTATGTTGTCTCGGGTGTTTTTCGTTGCTGTGCCTTTCTATGTTGCGGCAAACGTTAAAGACACAGTGACCTTGAGGAACTGCATCTATATCGGGATTCTTATGATTATTTCCATTGCCTTGTATGTATACTATAAAAAGAATGGCACAAAGGAAATTACGCTATAGTTCGAAACAATAAAAATATCGGTCAAGCAAAGAAAAACCAATGAATGATTGGCATTTGCTTGACCGATATTTTATTCTTCTTCCTTTATATACTCATTTATTTGTTTTTCCAAGAGAGGAAGATCACTTGTTATTACATCCCAAACGACATTATTATCAACTTGAAAATACTCGTGAACAATATAATTTCTCATGCCGTTCACCAATTTCCATGGAGTATTGGGATGCGCATCTCTAAAATCTTCAGTAAGCATATTAGAAGCTTCGCCAATAATCTCGATATTTTTAACTACGGCATAGTACATCATATCATCAGCTATGAAATCATCAAAAGTTTTTCCCTTAGTGTAACGTCTGATTCTTTCTATAGCTTGAAGCATGTGCTCAAGACGACTTTTATCTCTAATTCGTTCTCTCATATACCAAGAATTTATCTCGTTCAGCAGACTCTTTAGCGAAAGGCAGCAATGTTCCCTCTGATACCAAATCAACCTTTCTGCCTAACAGTTCTTCTAAATCGCTCCACATTCCAAAAAATTTCAAACCTATTGGTTTGCTTTTGTCCAAAGAGACAATAATGTCGACATCACTATCCTGAGTTTCTTCTCCTCTTGAGAAAGATCCAAACAGCCATGCTTTCAACACAGGTTGAGTGCTGAAATATTTGCGTAGTAAATCTATAATGACGGGGTTTCTCATATACAAATTGTTTTACTATATAATAATGTGGCAAATATACAAATAATTATTGATAACTTTACAACTATACATTTATTTAGAATTAAATTACATAAAAAAACAAATATTTATTGTTTTTCTTACAAATTATTTACCTTTGCACCCAGCGAAATAAAAAATAGAAACTATGAATAAGAAATTACTTATATTGTTTTACAAAGACAATAGGGACTTGCAGACCTAACAACAGATATGCATAAAGAAACCTGTGTTGAAAAGCTATATGAGTAAGCAAACTTTCAATAATTAGTCATTATGAACCATATAAACAATAGAGTTGTCATACTTTTCTTCATGCTGGTAAACGTAGCATTTTCACATGCCCAAAATGTATTTCATGGAGAAATTGTGTCGATTAACGGAGAGGTTGGTATAGCGAATGGATATATTCTGCTTATACAAAATGGAAATATTTTCAAAACTACTTCTTCTTACAAGGATGGCAGTTTTACCATAAAGGATGTTCCTGCCGGTGATTATATCGTAGAGGTAACGTGCTTAGGCTACCAAACAATATGCGATTCTCTTAGTATAAAAGATACAACAAAACGTACCTATAGACTAAAAGAAGAAACAAAAGTCATTGACGAGGTGACGATTGTAGCCGACCGTAGTCAGATTGTAAAAAGGACTGCCAATGGTGAAATATTCTATCTGTCGTCAGATGCAAAGAAAATGAGCAATCCATTCAGGGCTTTGCAAGAGATACCTGCCATCATATCTGATGCCAACACTTCATCTGTAAAAATGTTAAACGGAAAAGCACCTTTGATTCTTATCAACGGCAACATGATTAACTCTGGTATTGGACCTATTTCTCCAGCTGACATTGAGTCTGTTGAGGTTGTAAACTCTGTATCTGCACGTTATCTGCAAGAAGGTGTTACGAGCATTCTGAATATTAGATTGAAAAAGCATACCAAACCATACTTATGGCTTGAAGGAGCAACACGTCATGAAATTCCTCTTGAAAATGGTTTTGGTGTGGGGTATTTTGAAATAGGAAACCATAAGATTAGTCTTTACGGCAGAGCAGCCTATCACTATAAATACCATGAAGATGTAGAATCATTCGTTAACCGCACGAATACTGGTTATAAACAGACTTATGACCAGTCAACTCGTAGTGATGCCAATAAATGGATAGGTGAGTTGTTGCTGAAGTATCAGATTACTCCTAATGATTATTTTGCAGCTCAACTATATGACTCATATAATACTACTAAAGGAAATACCTCGGCTCATGGAAATTATACTACTGATATTTCACAGTGGTATAGTTTCCAATCCTTCGACACGAACAAAAGCAATATTCTCACCACGAGTCTGTATTACAAACATTCATTTTCAAAAAGTAGTGATTTAGAATTGCGTTTAGCGTACAATTTCAATAAGAATGATTATAATGCCAATCGCACAGACTCTTATGAAAAGCAACAAATCGATGCAAATACACTATATAACAACAAACGTCATTCCGGAAGTTTCAATATTGACTATTCAAAAGAATATGCCAACAACAGTTCGCTGATAGCAGGAAGCCACAACACGCTCATCATGGATGACATCAATAACGCCATTGGTGAAAATCCAATATTCAAACATTATAGCTATAACCAATATGTATATGTGGGTTATGGTGGCTCTCTCAAGCATCTACACTATAATGCTTCAATTGGAATGGAAGGTATATGGGCAAAGGCAGGTGACGCCAACTATAACTATTTTCGTCCAAGGTGCAATACAAGTATTACATGGGTAGCTAACAAACACAACTCCGTCCGCTTAAGTTATCAACTTTCAAATACAGCTCCAAATGTTGCATATCTGAACCCTTACAATACATCTACCGACTCTTTGTTTGTAAGCATAGGCAACCCGAATCTAAAGCCACAAATGACACATAGCGCCTCCATGTCATATACATTGAATGTCGGCAAGCTGTACTTCACACCTGTTGCTGACTATAAATACATAAGTGATGTGATAGAAAACTATGGCCATTCAGATGGGGGCGTTTATTATAGCACTTATGCAAATACTGGACATTTTGCCCAGATATCTGCAGGAGCTGATTTGAGTTATCGTTTTAAGTGGGGACGAGTGTATGCAGGTGGCGGTTGGAAAGCCTATTATTTCATGGGGCACAAAGCTAAAAGCTCAACCTATGTTTCATTTGGCTTTAACGCACAAGTGAAAGACTTTTCATTCTATGGCGATATAGATTACAATTCAAGAGATTACACGGCATTGGCATGCACCACATATTCGCATCCGTCAGTGGCCAATCTACAAGTAAACTACAATTTCACACCTGACTTCTATATTGGTGTCTGCTTACAGCATGTCACTGGCGAATATCAAAGTAAGACAACGACTGTTGACGGGTCTTTCCACTCTGTAGTAGAGAATCATTACAAGGACCAAAAAATCCGTCCATGGGTAATTCTAAGATATACTTTCCGTAAGAATGCTGACAAGAAGCATAAACTTGGCAAAGTGTTGAATAGCACCGAAGAGGGTATATCCATTATAAAGTAATAAATATCGGTCAAGCAAAGACAAACTAACGAATGATTGCCTTTTGCTTGACCGATATTTTTTACTCCCTTAACAAGAATATCGCTCTATTTCATCTTTAGAAATTCCTGTAGCTTTAGAGATGTCTTCAACAGACATTCCCATGTTCAACAGATTCCTTGCTACTTCAGCTCGTCCCTTGGCAACGCCTTCTGCCAAACCTTCTTTACGTCCCTCGGCTCTGCCTTCCTCCATGCTTCGCTTATTAGAATCGACAAACAACAAGCGTTCTGCACCGAGTTTATCCCAAAAGTCCTCATAGGCGAGCAATTCGTCTTTCGACATAGCCGATTCCTCTACAGTCTTTAGAGCTTTGGAGGTTTCGGGATTATCCAACAATTCTTGCGGCACTACCTTTGTCTGCTCATCTATCTCAGTAAGGAATCTAAGCCACAGCACAGCCATTTTCTTTTCTTTAATGGAATGTGCTTGGAACTTAGGAAGTTCCACGAATGTGAAATGCAGCCCATTGATAATCTCATCGCTATGCAACTCATGCACAACATTATAGTTATGGATAAACTCATCGGGATATTCCTTCATGAAAATCTCATTGACAAGATTGAGCGAGTAGACTGGTTGCAACAACTCATACTTACGCTTCTTGTCAAGCTGACGCACAAAAGCCTTGGAAGCATTGAACAGCACACGCTGCTTGAACGCTTCAGTCCACAACATTTGCATCTCCACAATAAACTGCCTGTTCTTTACATCACGACATCTCACATCTACAATACTGTTCTTGCCTACGTAAGTATCAGGCACAAGCTCAGGCGAGAGATACTCCACGCTCTCTATCTGCTCGTCATCTGCCAATGGCAACAGAGCATTGAGAAGACTGATGAGCAAATCCTTATGCTCACCGAATATCTTCTTGAATGTAAGATCAGCTTTTGGGTCAAGATATCTCATTAGCGAAAATTTATTTATTGGTTTACAACTGTGTATATATTATAATGTGGCAAATATACAAATAATTATCGATAACTTTACAACTATACATTTATTTAGATTTAAATTACAAAAAAAAACAAATATTTATTGTTTTTCTTACAAATTATTTACCTTTGCACCCAGCGAAATAGAATATAGAAACTATGAATAAGAAAATGCTCATAACGTTTCTATGCTTCTCGGCTATATCACCGATGATGGCACAGGATATCAAGGGAAAGATTGTGGATGAGAAGGGCCAACCTTTGGCATTTGCCAATGTAGTGCTTTTGAATAGGCAGGATTCTGCTTTTGTTAAAGGTGTTGTGAGTGGTGAGGATGGACATTTTACCATCGATTCGCCTTGCAACAATGGAATAATCAAGGTTACGTCTGTTGGATACAAGACAGTATGGAAGGATTGTGCGGGAGAGAATGCCGGTGTGATAAAGATGATGGCAGACAGCAAGATATTAGGCGAAGTGGTGGTGAAATCATCTATGCCTAAGACTATCCTTAAGAATGGTGGAATGACAACAACAGTTGCTGGGTCTGTACTTGAAAAGGCAGGAACAATGGAGCATCTGCTCGACCGCATACCTAACGTATCTGCACAAAATGGCAATATCAAGGTGTTTGGACGTGGCGAGCCTATAATATATATCAATGGACGACAGATGAGAGACAGAAGCGAACTCGACCGCTTGAGTTCGGACAACATCAAGTCGGTAGAGGTAATATCCAACCCAGGTGCTCGTTATGCTGCAAGCACTAAGGCTGTTATACGTATCACCACAAAGAAGATACAAGGCGACGGATTCGGATTTGACGCTACAACAGAAGGATCGTACGATGAGAAAAAGAACATTGGAGGATATGGCAGGC
>OBII01000399.1_pt1 | contig 18228 bp, 16 predicted proteins | sample 2433771 | NCBI WGS metagenome assembly OBII01 (sample SAMEA2452127, study PRJEB22498) | human gut metagenome | biome: human feces; feature: human gut; material: feces | place: Australia | collected 2012
GCAACGTGTTTTTCATGGTATTAGATTATTAAGGTTAATAAAAGATTGGTTGTCGGGAGACAATCAATTTTTTTTGTGCCTATTTGAAGGTGTTTGGGTTGTTTAGAAGATAAACAACCCAATGATTCCACAGATGAAAAGCAGCAATATCGGATTTGCCTTTTTGGCCTTGGTGAAATAGAAGGCACCCAGGAACAATGCTACGCTGGCACCGAAAGCAAATGGATCTTCTGTTGGCGATCCAAAATTCTCCTTATTCATCAAGAGCACAGCTGCTGCAGCAATCAGTCCGATGATGGCAGGACGGAGACCCGCAAAGACATCCTTCACAATCTTGGAATCCTTATGGGTTATCAGATAGCGGCTGATGAGAATCATGATGATGAATGGCAGCCACATGATGGAAAGGGATGCCAGGAAGGAGCCCAACCAGGCTGCCCAGACAGGATAACCCGCATGGAGACAGGATGTATAACCCACGTATGTGGCGCAGTTGATGCCGATAGGGCCCGGAGTAGATTGGCTGATAGCCACGATATCCGTAAACTCGGCATTGGTGAGCCAATGGTTCTTTACTACGGTTTCGTTGTGGATGAGTGACAGCATCGCATATCCACCACCAAAATTAAATGTACCAATCTTGGTAAATATGATAAATAACTTTAGAAATAGCATTTTTCTTACTTTGAACTTTTAACTTTATGATTAGCTTTGCTTCTTGTACTTTCCATAAAGCCAACCAAGCACGCCGGCGGCTATGATAATATAAATAGGTGAGATGCCGAATGCGGCAATCAGCGCACAGCATACAAACGGAATCCAGATATTGTAGCGGTTGATGTTCGCCGTCTTTGCCATCTTGAAGCAAGGAGCCGCAATCAGCGCTACCACGGCAGGACGAACGCCCGCAAAGAACTTGCCCACCCAGTAATTATCCTTAAACTGCTGGAAGAACATGGCGATGATGAGGATGGCGATGATAGAAGGCAGGGCGATGCCGACAGCCCCCACGATGCCGCCCCATACACCCTTCATCTTGTAGCCGATATGGCTCGCCATATCAATGGCGAAGATGCCCGGGGTAGTTTGAGCCACCACCATGATGTCCATAAATTCCTGTTTGTCCATCCATCTGTTCTTATCCACGAATTCTCTCTCCATGATAGGTATCATGGCATAGCCTCCACCTAGCGTAAAGGCACCAATCTTATTACACGTAAGGAAAAACTTTAATAACATTTTATCTTTTGTTTTAATTTCGGCTGCAAAATTACATATTATTTGTTAAATAAACTAGCTTTTTGGCGGATATTCTTAAAAAATCTGCGTTCTTTAAGAGATTTTGTGTATCTTTGCAAGATATAATCTGCAATGGCGTATCCCTTGAGAAGAAGGGCGCAGCAGACAGAAAAAGAATATTAAAACCATAAGGAAATATAAGAATAAGAAAATGAATCTAAAAGTTCGCTTGGCGCTGATGAACTTTCTGGAGTTCGCAGTTTGGGGAGCCTATCTCACATCTATGGGCAACTATCTCGGCAAGGCCGGAATGGGTGCTGAAATCTCCTGGTTCTATACCATCCAGGGTATAGTTTCTATCTTCATGCCTACATTGATGGGTATTGTTGCTGACAAGTATGTGCAGCCGCAACGCCTCTTGGGCTATTGCCATCTCCTGGCCGGCTTGTCGATGATAGCTCTTTTCCTGATGGGAGAGGCGAGTGCTACTCCTAACGAGACTGTCTTCATGGCGATCTATACCTTCAGCGTAGCTTTCTATATGCCTACGCTGGCGCTGTCGAATACTTCGGCGTTCACCATTCTGAAGAATCATGGACTTGATACCGTGAAGGATTTCCCTCCAATCCGCGTCTTCGGTACCGTAGGATTCATCCTTACCATGTGGATTGTCAACTGTGCAACCTGGGATAACGGTTCGTTTATGTTCCTCTTTACCGAAAATGCACATAAGTTCCAATATACCCACTTCCAGTTCCTGGTATCTGGAGTATTGGGCATCGTCCTCTTCCTTTACTGCTTCAGCCTGCCACAGTGCCCGTTGGTGAAGAAAGAGGCACGCAGCTGGATGGAGACCTGGGGCTTCGATTCCTTCAAGCTCTTCAAGAGCCGCGAGATGGCGATGTTCTTCATCTTCTCGGGTCTGCTGGGTATGAGCCTGCAGGTAACCAATGGTTATGCTACTCCGTTCATCACCAGTTTCAAGGGTGATCCTTCGATGCTGGATACATTTGCAGCCAATAATGCCACTCTCCTGGTTTCTATCTCCCAGGTGGCAGAGGCACTCTGCATTCTCCTGATTCCATACTTCCTCAAGCGCTATGGCATCAAGGTAGTGATGCTCATCGCCATGTTTGCATGGGTATTCCGCTTCGGATTCTTCGGATTGGGTAACCCTGCTTTCCCAGGCGTAACCCTCTTTATACTCTCATGCATCGTCTATGGTGTGGCATTCGATTTCTTCAATGTATCGGGTGGATTGTTCGTAGATCAGAAGTGCGAGCCTAAGGTGCGTGCTTCTGCCCAGGGACTTTTCATGCTGATGACCAATGGTTTGGGAGCCTCTGTTGGCACAATTCTTGCAGGACAGGTGATCAACCATTATTGTCATTGGGAGAATGGATATTTGATGGGCGATTGGCAGACTTGCTGGTTTATCTTCGCAGGTTATGCACTCGTGGTCGGTGTTGCCTTTGCCGTATTGTTTAGACCAAAGAAAGGATAATGAAAATGGAAAAAATAAAATTAGTTTATCAGGGAGCTTTTGCAATTCCTGATGCAGAGGAGGCTTGTGTTGTCACTCTTACTGATGCCGAGGAGGAACGTGCACTCTCCATTGTAACAGATAAGCCGATGGCTAATGAAATCAAGTTTCGTCAGCTTGATAAGGATGTCAAGCATCCGCATCTGGTAGATGTGTTGGCTAGAATGATTTGTGAACAGGGTCCTCAAGCCTATCACGTTGTTTTCGAGGCTAATGGAAACATCGGTCCTAAGGCAAAACTGGTGAATGCTACTTCTGGATCAGCGTATTCTCTTCCTCAGGATGAGGCTGTCCTGCTGGCGTTGGCCGCCGGTCTGGAGATCTTTACCAATATGGAGGTGCTTCAGAAATTCACTACACCTTTCCGCAAGGATGTGATGAGTGTGGCACTTCCTATCGTGGGATTACCGGATTCACTTCTCAAGAAAGCACTGGAGAAAGCGGTAGAAGAAGAAAACTACGAGGGAGCTTCCTTTATCCGTGATGAGATGAAGCGCCGCCAGGAAGAAAAGGATGAAAAGAACTTGACTGATTGATCATTGATGATAGATAATTGATAACGAATGAAAGAGGTTAGATATTTCTATGTGCCGGATGCGGCAAACCAGGTGGAATTGCCCGCAGAGGAGGCTACCCATGCGCTGAGAGTGTTGCGACTGAAGGGTGGTGATGAGATTTTCCTCATGGATGGGGAAGGGTCTTTCTATCGTGCAGAGGTGACAGCAGCCTCCAGCAAGCGCTGTCTTTATGAAATCAAGGAGAATATGCCTCAGGAACGTGCATGGAAGGGGCATATCCATCTTGCCATTGCACCTACCAAGATGATGGAGCGTATAGAGTGGATGGCTGAGAAAGCTACGGAAATCGGGTTCGATGAACTCTCTTTCCTCAATTGTCAATTTTCTGAACGAAAGGTAGTGAAGACTCCTAGAATAGATAAGATTGTCATCTCTGCCGTGAAGCAGAGTCACAAGGCGTGGAAACCGGTCGTGAATGAATTGGAGAGCTTCAAGGAGTTTATCCAGACTCCTCGCCCGGGGCGCAAGTTTATCTGTCATTGCTACGAAGAAGTAGAGAAGAAGGATTTCTTCCAGGAAATCTCGTCATTATCTGATGATACTGATGGCAAGGATGCAGCATCTATCACGGTATTGGTAGGCCCAGAAGGCGATTTCTCTATTGATGAAGTTCGTCTTGCCTTGGAGAATGGTTACGAAAGCGTATCGCTGGGAACCAGCCGACTTCGCACGGAAACGGCGGGACTTGTAGCTGTTCACATGGCGCATATTGCAAGAAGAATATAAGAAGATTATATAAGTGTTAGTTTTTGTGATGAAAAGATTGTATAAGAATTTGGTTTTGATGAGCTTAGCACTTCTCGTTGTAGTGTTAAGCTCATGCTCTGGCAGCGATTATCTCAATGCCATTCCTAAGAAAAGTACCGCTCTTATCTCGGTGGATTTGCAGCAGATGGCTTCCGATAAGAATGCGGAAGACAAGGCGGGTATGCTCAAGTCTCTGCTCCACGTGGATGATGTAGATAAGTGTGGCATCGATATCTCTGAAAAACTTTATCTCTTCGAGAGTGCCGATGGCAACCTCGGTCTCTGTGCCAAGGTGAGCGATGAAGGGGATGTGGAAGACTGGCTTGCCTCGCTTGCCAAGAAGCGCATTGCTTCGGAAGTGAAGGAGCGCAAAGGCTTTCATTTCGCAGTATTGAAAGATTCGTGGCTTGTGGGCTTCTCCGGTCAGGCGCTTCTCGTGATGGGACCTGTGGTGGCTGATGCCCAGGCTCAGCTCCAGCAGCAGATGGTAAAGTATCTGAAAGCAGAAGAGGAGGATGGCATCACCGTTTCTCCTATGTACGAGCGTCTGCAGACCCTCTCTTCTCCTATGGCTATGGTGGCTCAGGCACAGGCTTTGCCTGAGAAGTTCGTTGCTCCATTTACCCTGGGTGCTCCTAAGGATACAGATCCTTCGCAGGTGGTCATCGCTGCCGATATGAAGGTAAAGGATGGCATCCTGCAGATTCAGGGTGAGACTTTCTCCTTTAATGAAACCATCGACAAGGCGCTGCAGAAGGCGGCACAAAACTATCGTCCTATCAAGGGCAGTTATGTGAAATCGATGCCGGATGATGCCTTGGCAGGAATCTTCATGAATGTTAATGGCGAACAGTTCCTACCGATGATGCAGAGCAACCGCAGTCTTCAGACCCTCCTGATGGGTATCAATCAGGCGGTGGATATGGATAACATCATGCGAAGCGTAGATGGAGATATGGCTATCGTCTTGCCTACCTTGGGCGATGCAGACCTGAAGATGATGATGGCTGCTAAGTTGGCGCATAGCAAGTGGTTGGGTGATGTAGATTACTGGAAAACTTCATGTCCTGCTGGTGCCAAGATAGCCAACTGGGGTAAGAATTCCTATTTCTATACCGATGGCAAGACTTCCTTCTATTTCGGCGTAACCGATGACAAGCAGTTCTTCAGCGGCAGCGATGAGCTGACAGCTCAGTATGCGGTGAAGCCAAGCAATCATCCGATAGATGCCAAGATCCAGAAGCTTATCGTGGGACAGAAGCTGGCGATGGTCATCAATCTCGCCAAGAGTTCTGATGGCAGCGGCACAGGCAAGGATGATGCCATCTCAACTGTTACTGGTCTGCTTGCTCCAGTCTTCGGAAATCTTACTTCTGTGGTTTATACTTTAAAGTAAAAAGATAAAACATTAAACAATAAAAAAAAGTGGAAAAGATTCAGCTTCATTCCGTTCTTCCTCAGGTTTTCGCCCAGCGTGAAGACCTGCATTCGGAGATATGGAAGCAGGATGTTACCTTCGAGAAAGGTCATCTCTATCTGGTAGAGGCTGAGAGTGGTAGCGGAAAGAGTACTTTCTGCAGCTACGTGCTCGGCTATCGTCACGACTACAGCGGAAGCGTGATGTTTGATAATGATGTTACCGCCAATTATAAGGTTTCCGATTGGGTAGAGATGCGGAAGCGTCATATCAGTCATCTCTTTCAGGAACTCCGTCTCTTTCCAGAGCTTACGGCGATGGAGAATGTTGAGATCAAGAACAAGATTACCGGTTTCAAGAGCCGCGAGCAGATTCTGCAGTGGTTTGATATGCTTGGTATCGCCGATAAGGTGGATGCCAAGGTAGGGAAGATGTCGTTCGGTCAGCAGCAGCGTGTAGCGATGATGCGTGCCCTCTGCCAGCCTTTCGATTTCATTCTTGCAGATGAACCGATCAGTCACCTCGACGACAACAATTCCCGCATCATGGGTGAAATCATGATGAAGGAGGCGAAGGAGCAGGGGGCTGGTGTCATTGTGACCAGTATCGGTAAGCACATGGTCTTAAACTATGAACATATATTTAGATTATGAATCTCGTTTGGAAGTTACTTCGTCAGCATATCAGCATACCTCAGTTTGCAGGCTTCGCCTTTGCTAATCTCTTCGGTATGCTCATCGTACTTTTCGGTTTTCAGTTTTATCAGGATGTGCTGCCTGTCTTCACCCAGCAAGACAGTTTTATGAAAGCCGACTATCTCATCATGAGCAAGAAAATAGGTATGGGCAATACCATCAGCGGTCGCTCCAATACCTTTTCGGGAGCAGAGATGGATGATGTCAGCGACCAGAAGTTCGTGAAGAAGATAGGCAAGTTTACCTCTACCGAGTACAAGGTAGATGCGCAGATGGGCGTAAATGGTGTGAATGTATTGAACAGTGAACTTTTCTTCGAAAGTGTTCCTGATGGTTTCGTGGATGTTCCGCTCAAGGATTGGAAATACACACCTGGCGAGAAGGTGGTGCCAATCATCCTCCCGCGTACCTATATTAATATGTATAACTTCGGATTCGCCCAGAGCCATTCGCTCCCTAAGATCAGCGATGGTCTGATGGGAATGATCGATTTCAATATCTGTATTCAGGCTGGTGGCAAGAAAGAACTGTTCAAGGGAAAGGTCATTGGATTCTCCTCCCGTCTCAACACGATTCTCGTGCCACAGGCGTTTATGGATTGGAGCAACCAGGAGTTTGCGCCTAACCAGAAGAGCGATCCTACCCGTCTGATTGTAGAGGTAGGCAATCCGGGCGATGAGAATATCACCAAATATCTAGATGACAACGGTTATGAGGTAGAGACTGATAAGCTCGATGCCGAGAAGACCACCTATTTCCTCCGTATGATGGTATCGATGGTGATGATTATCGGCCTTGTGATTTCTGTTCTGAGTTTCTATATCTTGATGCTCAGCATCTATCTCCTGGTGCAGAAGAACTCTTCCAAGTTGGAGAATCTGCTCTTGATAGGTTACAGTCCGGGCAATGTTGCGAAGCCATACCAGGTGCTCACCATCTCTCTGAACATCGTGGTTCTGGTCATCGCCTGGATCATCCTCTTCTTCCTGCGAGGATACTACATGGATTTCATCGAGGCACTCTTCCCGGACATCGAAGAGGGAACGATGCTTCCAGCCATAGCCTTAGGCTTTGCCCTCTTCCTGGTAGTTTCGGTTTTGAATATAGTAGCCATCCGTCGCAAGGTAATGAGCATCTGGCAGCGAAAGGAGTAGCCGCCACTCCTCAAAAAAACTATAAGCAAACACCCGTTATTAATAACAATTTAAAGAAAATCTGCGTTATTTGCTTAACGTAGATTTTTTTTGTGTTATAAAACATCATTTTTAATGCAGATGTAACATTTATATCGATTTTTTTGTTTATATTTGCACTCGAAATCAATATTAAGGGAATATTTCCCCGTATTATTAATTAATTTTTATAAAAAAGGTATGCAGAAAAGATTGCATTTATTAATGGCTTTGCTCGCCTTTATGGTAACTACAGCCATGGCACAGATTACTACTTCTGGTTTAAGTGGTTCTGTGACTGCAAGTGGTGAAGACGTGATTGGCGCAACGATTGAGGCCGTTCACGTTCCTTCTGGAACTCGTTACAAAGCTGTAACCAACATTGATGGTATGTTCACTATCAATGGTATGCGTGTCGGCGGTCCTTACGAAGTCAAGATCAGCTACATCGGCTACAAGACTAAGGTCGTAAAGAACGTCACCCTTCAGCTTGGTGAAACTTACAACTTGAAAGAAACTCTTGATGAGGATGCTAAGCAGCTTGGCGAAGTTGTAGTAGTAGCAAAGGGTTCCAAGTTCAGTGTAGAGAAGACTGGTGCTTCTACCAACATCTCTAATGCACAGATTGCTAACATGCCAACTGTTAGCCGTAGCATTACTGATATCACCCGTCTTTCTCCTTATGGTGGAAACGGAATGTCATTCGCAGGTGCTGATGGCCGTACAGCCAACTTCACTGTGGATGGTGCAAACTTCAACAACAACTTCGGCTTGAGCTCAAAGCTTCCTGGTGGTGGTGCTCCTATCTCTCTGGATGCTATCGAGGAAATGCAGGTTGTTATCTCTCCTTATGATGTTCGTCAGACTAACTTCGTTGGTGGTGGTGTCAATGCTATTACCAAGTCTGGTACCAACAACTTCAAGGGTAGCGCTTACGTATATCACAAGAATGAGAACATGCGTGGTGATGCTATCGAGCGTGAACAGATTTCTGGTGCACGTGAGAAGGATCAGCAGACTACTTGGGGTTTCTCTCTCGGTGGTCCTATCATCAAGAACAAGTTGTTCTTCTTCGCTAACGGTGAAATGGTCAAGACTCCTACAGTGGTAAACCGCTGGAGAGGTTCTGAGGATGGTATTGGTGATGCTGTGAACTATATCTCTCGTACCAAGCTTGCTGATTTGGAGAGAGTTTCTAAGTTCGTTAAGGATAAGTATGGTTACGATACAGGTTCATGGACCAACTTCCCTGCAGACGAGAGCAATTACAAGCTCCTCTTCCGTGTTGACTGGAACATCACAGACAAGCATCACTTGGCTGTACGCTACAACTATACCAAGAACCGTTCTTGGCAGGCTCCTAACGCATCATCTATGGATGGTGGTACACGTGCATCTGGTAGCCGTATGTCTCAGTACTCTATGTCATTTGCCAACAGTATGTATGCCAATGACAACCTCGTGAACTCTTGGACAGTTGACTTGAACAGCCGTTTCACAGACAATCTGTCTAACCAGTTCCTGTTCACATACTCTAAGTTGGATGATAGCCGTTACACTAATTCTTCAGAGTTCCCATTCATCGATATCCTCGATGGCGGACAGAAGAGTGTAGATGGAACTGCTGATGCTGATGGTACCAACAACTACATGGCTTTGGGTTATGAGTTGTTTACCTGGAACAATGCTGTACACAATACTGTATGGAATATCAAGGATGACGTAACTTACTATCTCGGTAAGCACAAGATCATCGCTGGTCTCAACTATGAGCACCAGATGGCAGACAATGCTTATCAGCGTAATGGTACTGGTTACTATCGTTACAAGAGTCTCGACGACTTCCTGAATGGTGGTATTCCAGAGGTTGTATGTTTGACTTATGGTTATGGTGGCAACAACAATCCTGCTGCCCGCGTACAGTATAACAAGGCTGGTATCTACGCTCAGGATGAGTGGCAGATGACTCCTCAGTTTAAGTTGACCTATGGTCTTCGTCTGGATGGTCTGTTCTTCGACAATTCTGACTTGATGACTAACAATGCCATTCTCGGTCTCGACTATAACGGTCGTCACATCGACTCTGGCAAGTGGCCAAACAGCTCTTTGACAGTTTCTCCTCGTATCGGTTTCGTATATGATGTATTTGGTGACAAGACATTGAAGTTCCGTGGTGGTACTGGTTTCTTCCAGGGCCGTTTGCCATTGGTATTCTTCACCAACTTGCCAACCAACTCTGGTATGATACAGTATCAGGCACAGCTGAATGCAACCAAGGCATGGAATCCTCAGACAGGTAAGAAAGAGGGTGTAGATATGACTCCATTTGCAGGTGGTCTGGTTGTTGATAAGGATGGTAAGCCAACAGCAGCAGCTCTCCGTGACAAGTTGATTTCTATGGGTTACCCAGAGAACATCACTCCTGAAGAGGGTTCTGTTCCTTCAGCAATCTCTGCTGTAGATAGAAACTTCAAGTTGCCACAGGTTTGGAAGACATCTTTCGCTGTCGATTATCAGATTCCTGTTTCATTCCCAATGTCTGTTTCTGTTGAGGGTATCTTCAACAAGACATTGAATGCAGCTACATTGACAGACTGGAGCGTACAGGATGCCAAGGGCTTCCCACGTTTCAATGGTGCCGACAACCGTCCTGTATATCCTAAGGGTTCTACCGTAGGTACAAGTGCTTATGTACTTGAGAACACAAGCCGTGGTTACGGTTGGTCTTTCTCTGCACAGGTAAATGCTCAGCCATGGGAGTGGTTGAACTTGATGGCAGCCTATACTCATACAGTATCTAAGGAGGTTACATCACTTCCTGGATCTAACGCATCTTCTGTATTGAACTATATCTCTACAGTATATGGTCCTAACAACATCAAGTTGCACAACGGACAGAATGTAACTCCTGATCGTATCATTGCTTCTGCAACGATCCACGACAAGAGCAACAACCACTATAGCTTCATCTATGAGGCATGGCGTGGTGGTTACAACTACTCTTACATGACTGTAAACGATATCAATAATGATGGTTACAACTATGATGCTCTCTACATCCCAACAGACAAGCAGGTAGCTGATAATGAGTTCCGCTTCAAGTCAGAGGATGATAAGACCCGCTTCATGGATTATGTACATGCCAACAGCTATCTGAAGAACCATCAGGGTGAGTATGCAGAGGCTTACAGCCTTTACAACCCTTGGGTACATCGTATCGACTTCAGCTACAAGCACGACTTCAAGTTTGATGTGGCTGGTCACACTAACACTATCCAGTTGAGCTTCGATATGAAGAACGTGCTTAACTTCTTCAACTCTAGCTGGGGTGTCATGAAGTACTTGAACCCAGAGATTGGTTCAGATCCACGTATCTTGCGTTACGAGGGTCAGGATGCAGAGGGTTATGCAACCTTCTCTACTCCAAAGTCAATCAATGGTAACACCAAGACTTTCGTACCAAATCACGCTATCGGTCAGTGCTGGTATGCATCAGTGGGTCTCCGTTACATCTTCTAATTAATAAAGTATCGAAATTATGAAATTTAAATATTTATTCATCGCATTGATCGCCGTAGCAGGCTTCTTTGCAAGTTGTAGCGATGATAAGGACTTAGGTCAGCTTGATGGCATTCAGCTTTCTCAGTCTTCTCTCTCTATTCCGGTAGAGGGTGGACAGGTTGAATTTGATGTTACTTCTGCTGCTGACTGGAAGTTTGTTACCAACGATAAGAAGGGCAATCCTGTGGATTCTATTCCTGCCTGGATTTCTTCTTCTTGCAAGGGTGGTAGTGCAGGTACAACTCATGTTGTCTTCAATGCTGCTGCTACAAAGGGTGCTAACAATAGTACCTTCAAGTTGGTAAGTGGTGCTCAGACTCAGTACATCACCGTGATTCAGGGTGTATTGAATCCTCCATTCTCTACCTGTGCTGAAATCCTGGCAGGTAATGATGGTGAGACTTATAAGGTGAAGGGTACGCTCACCAAGCTTTCCAATACCGTATATGGTAACTGGTATATCAAGGATGCTACCGGTGAAGTATATGTTTATGGTACACTTGATGCCAATGGTAGTGCGCAGAATTTCGCTAGCTTGAAGCTGGAGGAAGGTGATGAGGTTACCATCCAGGGTCCTAGAACCACTTATGGAGGTTCACCTCAGTTGAAAAATGTAACCGTTTTGAGCTATACTAAGTCTTTGATCAAGGTTGAAGAACTCGATAAGGATACCTTGGATAAGGCTGGTGAGGACTTCAAGGTTACTTTGACCGTAAAGGGTGAAGGCGTAACTGTTGATATCCCTGAGGCTGATCAGAGCTGGTTGTCTGTTAAGGGTATCGTTACCAGTGGTACAAAGGCTGAGATTACATTCCATGCCAATGCCAATGCAGGTGGTGCTCGTTCTTCCAGCATCAGTTTCACTTCTACCAGAGGTAAGCAGAGCTCTACTGTTACTGCTGTAGCTTATCAGTTGGGTTCTATCATCGAGTGCCCTATTGCTGACTTCAACAAGGCTGAGAAGGGTTCTACCGTTTATCGTCTGACTGGTGTCATTACCAAGGTCGCTAAAGCTCAATATGGTAATTGCTACATCAAGGATGCTACTGGTGAAACATACGTTTACGGTATCGGTGCCAAGGGCGACTTCGAGAAGAAGGGTTTGAAGGTAGGCGATGTTGTAACACTTACTGGTGTGAAGGACATCTATAATGGTACAGGTCAGATGAAGAATGCTACTTTGGAGGCTGTGAAGGTAGTAACCAAGATTTCTGTAGCTGACTTCCTGACTAAGAAAGATGACAAAAACGTATATTATATGTTGGAAGGTACCATCACAGAGTTTGCCGGTCAGAGAAATGATTTGAAGACATACGGTAACTTCGGTTTGACAGATGCAACTGGTTCTGCTTACGTCTATGGCTTGACTGCAGGCTGGGGTGGTGAAGGCAAGAAGGCTGGTGAGCTTGGCTTGAACTTTGGTGATAAGATTACCATCATCGGTTATCATACATCTTACAAGGACGCTCCTCAGGTAGGTGGTGCATTCCTCTTCTCTAAGGGAAAGTAATCTGATACGTAAGTTTAATAAATAAATAAGGTTAAGCGAGAATGTTGCTGGATAGGTGATGTTCTCGCTTTTCAATTGTAGTTATGAAGACAAAATGGATTTATCTTCTTTCCTTGAGTTTCCTCTTGGCTTTCTCAGCGTGTAGTAGCGACGGTGATGACCAGGGCTCTTTGAAAGATTCGAATGCGAATAAGAATGTAGTTTCTGCTTCTGTTCCTACAGAAGCAACAGGGTTAGAATTCCCTAAGATTGTGGCGAATGGAACTTCTAGAAATGTAGTGCTCGTTCGCAGAACGGCTGACTATGGCGTAACCTATTCCACTTACTACGATTTGGATAAGAAGTCGCCAAGATGGTGTTGCTATCAGATTTGCCAGTCTAATAATAAGAAAAAATGGACCAGAAAGCAGTGGGAAGGTGCTACTTGGATGGGCAAGAAATGGAGTGGGGATCCGTTCCAGAAAGATCCGGAGGTAGATGCTGATTGCCAGCCACCGGTTAACAGGGAGTTTAGCGGAAGTGGATATGATCGTGGTCACATCGTGGCTTCTGAGGATAGAGTTTACAGTCAGGATGCCAATGGACAGACATTCTATATGACCAATATGTATCCGCAGATGCGTAATTTCAATGCGGGTATCTGGGAAGATATGGAGAAGCTGGTCCGTAATTTCCTTACCTACGATATGAGTACCCAGGCATCTCATGCCAATGATACGCTTTATGTGTGCAAAGGTGGCACCATCGACTCTTCTGGTCAGATTCTGAATTATACGAAGAATGGTTATATCGTTCCGAAGTATTTCTTCTGTGCGGTTCTTCTGAAGAATGCCAAAGGTTATCAGGCTATCGGTTTCTGGTTCCGCCACAACGCTTATGGTTCGTCTGAAACGGTAAAGGGTCATGTGGTCAATATCAGGAAGCTGGAAGAGCTGACAGGACTTGATTTCTTCTGCAATCTTCCGGATGACATTGAGAGAAATGTAGAAAATGCTTCTTGTGATCCGAATACGGTCAAGGAAAAGTGGGGTTTCTAACCACTTCTCTTGTATGGAATAAGAAAGAATCCGTATATGAAAAAGGGGTGCGTCATCAATCTGTGACGCACCCTTTTAATTTATATGATACCAGTTGGATATTAGAACAGCTGGGCGAAAGCCTCGGCTGTCTTGCCTGTATAGGTTACCATCTCTGTAACTGGCTGGTAGCCGAAATCCTTGAAGGCAAGGAGCTGGGTGGCTACAAACTGATGGTCGTCAGAGAGGCATGCCTGCAGTTTCATATTACCCATGCTGATGGCTGATACCGGGAACTTCTTGATAGAAGATTCTACCTCGCTAGGGGCAGAGTTAAGGATGCTGATGAGCTTCTTGCCATCCTCTGCAGAATATTCCTTCTCCTTGATCTTGATAGCACTGTTGGTTGGTTTGTAGATCAACTTGATGGTCAAACCCATGAAACCCTTCTTTACCTGTACATCGTCGAGTGCCAATACTTCCGCACCCATATCTAAATGAAAAATCTTAGCCATAATCTTATTTCTTCTTTAAATATATATATAAATCTGTTTTTTGTAAATAATCGTATGCCATGCATACACCTTAATTATATACTGGCTTTATTATATGCCACTTTATTATATGCCATTTTATTATATGATTATATGCCGGCTTTATTATATGTCGACTTTATTATATGCCGACTTTTCGCTAGTATGGCTCCATACGCCCTGAAAGGGCAGAAGCTCTTAGCCCAGGGCAACACCCTGGGTTTTTTATGCCCGCCAACCTGTCACCCTGTAAGGGCAAAAGCTTTCAAGTCTCAAGCAATTTATAAGGCTTTTGCCCTTACAGGGCGCCTTGTTGGCTGCCATTATACCCAGGGCGATGCCCTGGGCTAAGAGCTTTTGGGCCTTCAGCCCGTTCTTGAACCACATGCGAAACTTGTGCAGGTTATATATAAAAAGAAGAACTAACAGATGAGATGCCGCAGGCAAATGACATAATACTTGCTGGCGACATCAAAGTGGATAGGGGCAGTTTCCTGGCGGAAAGGCTCCTTCGCACCTTCTATGACTGATAAAAGGGATGATAAAAATCGGATTCTATGGATTAGCAATCTACTGCTTGCAGATGGGTTGCCATGTATGTTGCCACTTGGCAACAAACGCTGTGGACGACTGCTGCATACCCGATAGGCGGCATTGGATGCATCTTCCAGCTGAGCATCCTGCTCCTGCTGGTGAGGGGTAACCTTGGCAAGTCTATCCTTCTTGTGCGCAGCATCAGCAGCTTCTACAGCTAAAGAATCCTGATGGGATAAAGAAACAGAAGCAGCAGATACCTCTCCATAGCCTGAGAAGACCATGGACGTCAGAAAAATGATGTAGAGTATCAACTGCTTCATATTTGATATTTGATGGTGCCGGGAATCTCCCGACACCGTTTTTTTAAATAATTAATAGCTTCTTGCGATGATAACGCGAGCTACGGCAGGCTTGCCGCTCACCATATCAACACCTGGAGTCTGCTCGTAAGCGAATGGCACGCAACGGATGGTAGCCTGAGTCTCCTCCTTGATCTTTGCCTCGGTCTCGGCTGTACCGTCCCAGTGGCAGAGGAAGAAACCGCCATTCTTTACACGCTCCTTGAACTCCTCGTAGTTGTCGCACTCATATACGTGAGCATCACGGTAAGCACGAGCCTTCTCGAAGATGTTCTTCTGGATGTCTTCCAACATATCCTTCACGCGCTCTACGATGCCGTCGAAGCTTACGTTCTCCTTCTCCAAGGTATCACGACGCATGATCTCGATGGTGTTGTTCTCCAAGTCACGGCCACCCATAGCGAGACGAACAGGTACACCCTTCAACTCGTAGTCAGCAAACTTGAAGCCAGGACGCTTAGCTGTGTTGTCATCATACTTCACGGTGATGCCCAACTCGCGGAGCTGGTCGATAACCGGCTGCAGCTTGGCAGTAATCTGAGCCAACTGCTCGTCGCCCTTGTTGATAGGAATGATTACCACCTGGATAGGAGCCAGCTTTGGAGGCAATACCAGACCGTTGTCATCGCTGTGAACCATGATGAGGGCACCCATCAGTCGGGTAGAAACACCCCATGAAGTAGCCCATACATACTCAGGCTTGTTCTCCTTGTTCAAGTATGTTACGTCGAAACTCTTGGCGAAGTTCTGACCCAGGAAGTGAGAAGTACCGCTCTGGAGAGCCTTGCCATCCTGCATCATTGCCTCGATGGTATAAGTGTTGAGAGCACCTGCGAAACGCTCAGTCTCACTCTTCACACCCTGCAATACAGGAACGCCCATGTAGTTCTCTGCAAACTCAGCGTAAACCTTGAGCATCTCCTGAGCCTTTGCCTCAGCCTCTTCCTTAGTGGCATGAGCGGTATGACCCTCCTGCCAGAGGAACTCAGAAGTACGGAGGAACGGACGGGTACGCATCTCCCAACGCATTACGTTACACCACTGGTTGCAGAGGATAGGGAGATCACGCCATGAATGGATCCAGTTCTTATAGGTGTTCCAGATGATAGTCTCAGAAGTAGGACGAATGATAAGCTCCTCATCGAGCTTTGCGTTAGGATCCACCTCAACCTCTTTGCCATCCTCTGTAGAACGGAGGCGGTAGTGGGTAACAACGGCACACTCCTTGGCGAAACCTGCCACGTGCTCAGCCTCACGAGAGAAGAAACTCTTCGGGATGAGGAGAGGGAAGTATGCGTTCTGTACACCTGTCTGCTTAAACATCTTGTCGAGCTGCTGCTGCATCTTCTCCCAGATAGCGTAACCGTATGGTTTGATAATCATACAACCACGAACTGGTGACAACTCAGCGAGATCAGCCTTTACTACCAAATCATTGTACCACTGACTGTAGTTGTCAGCGCGCTTGGTTAAATTCTTAAGTTCTTTAGCCATATTACTAATTATATATTTTGTTTTTAAATTCTGCTTGATATTTTGAGCGTGAAAACACGATGTATCTTGAGCGTGAAAACACGGTCAATAGGGAATTTCCGCCCCGAAATAGGCGATTTCCTTTCGCCATTTGGACAAATACCCTTAAATTTGCATGCAAAATTACAAAAAAATATTAGAAAACCCTCCATATTGGAGAAAAAAGACGTATCTTTGCATTTAAATAACATAAATATAGGAGAATTATAGTATGAAAAAGATGAAATTTACTGCTGCAGCGCTCTCAATGCTGCTCGTTTTGGGAAGTTGTGGAACTAGTCAGAAGACTGGTACTGCTGCTGGTGCAGGTGCTGGTGCTGCTCTTGGTGCTTTGGTTGGTGGTTTGCTCAATAACAGCCATCGTGGTACTGGTGCAGTGGTAGGTGCTGCTATCGGTGCTGCTGTTGGTGGTACAGCGGGTAACTTGATTGGAAAGCACATGGATAAGGTAAAGGCTGAGGCAGAGGCTGTGAAGAATGCGCAGGTTTCTACCGTTACAGATGCCAATGGTTTGACAGCTGTTAAGGTAACCTTCGATTCTGGTATCCTCTTCCAGACCAACAAATATACGCTCAATGCAAGCGCTAAGAACGACTTGGCTCAGTTTGCCCAGGTTTTGAAGAATAATGCCGACTGCGAGGTAGCTATCCAGGGTTACACCGATGCTACTGGTAATGATGGCATCAACTTGCCTTTGAGTCAGAATCGTGCCAATGCCGTTTCTACCTACTTGAAGTCATGCGGTGTTACAAGCAGCCAGATCAAGAGCGTAGAGGGCTTGGGTTCAGCTAATCCTGTGGTGAATACTACAGCAGCCTGCGCTCAGAACCGTCGTGTAGAGGTTTACATGTATGCTAGCCAGGCAATGGTGAATGCTGCTAACAATGGTACATTGAAGTAAAAACGAATGAGGTTCCCGGAAGGGAAAAAGAAGATAGATGATTCTAAAAAAGATTAGAAATATCGTAAGATGGGTGGTGGTGCTGTTTTTCAGTACCACCATTCTTGCTGTAGTAGCCTACCGTTTTATTCCGGTATATGTTACTCCGTTGATGATTATCCGCTGTTTTCAGCAAGTTGCTGATGGTGAGAGTATTACCTTGCATCATCACTGGGTTTCGATGGATAAGATATCCCCTCACATGCCTGTGGCGGTGATGGCGAGCGAGGATGCCCGATTCCTCAAGCATCATGGCTTCGACTTCAATGCCATTGAGAGTGCTGCCAAGAATAATGCCCGTGGCGGTAAGGTGCATGGTGCCAGTACCATCAGTCAGCAGACCGCCAAGAACGTTTTCCTCTGGCCGGGCCGTTCCTGGACCCGCAAGGGATTTGAGGTGTATTTCACCTTTCTCATCGAAATGATGTGGAGCAAGCAGCGCATCATGGAGGTCTATCTCAACAGTATCGAGATGGGACCGGGTATCTATGGTGTAGATGCCGTGGCTGAGTATCATTTCAACAAGAAAGCGCAGGACCTCTTCCGTGGCGAGTGTGCCCTGATAGCTGCTACGCTGCCTAATCCTAGAAAGTTCAGCTCCCTGTATCCGAGTGCTTATATGAAGAAGCGCCAGCGACAGATTGAACATCAGATGAAATTCATCCCTTCGTTCCCTCGTGAGGGTGAAGACTACGACCCAAGCACGGCTGTAGGAGGATATAGGGGGAAGTGATGGTTTGTTAACAGTTTACTGAAGTTTCGCATGTGGTTCAAGTACGGGCTGAAGGCCCAAAAGCTCCTAGCCCAGGGCATCGCCCTGGGTATAATGGCAATCAGCAAGGCGCCCT
>OBII01000415.1_pt1 | contig 17859 bp, 17 predicted proteins | sample 2433771 | NCBI WGS metagenome assembly OBII01 (sample SAMEA2452127, study PRJEB22498) | human gut metagenome | biome: human feces; feature: human gut; material: feces | place: Australia | collected 2012
GGTAAGGCACAACACCGTCAAACGCGCTTAAAATTCCGTAAAACCCGCTGAGTATTTTTAGATGCCCGCCCAAATAATCAAGTGCGGCTTCATCCAAAACATTCGGAGCAATGTGCTGATACTGCAAGCCGTCGTAACTAAAAACGGCAGGCGTTAAATTGCGGCGTAAATCCATACGCTGCAAGCGGTTGTAATTAAGCTCCGCAATAGCGTCGTTGCACTGCCACAACTTTTGCAGGCCTTTGTAATCCAGCGTACGCAGGGCAGTTAAAACTTCTTTAGTTTTGCTTAAAAACACCGGCAAACGTGCCGCGCCAATATCGTCATTATCGACACGCATCTTCTTCGCCGGCGAAATTATAATTTGCATGGTGTGTTCCTTTAGATAAATTTTATTTTTAAATTGTTAATTAGGTTATTGGTGAGTTGCAACTTACCAGTGTAAAAAATTTAAAATGAGGTTAATCATTAAAGTTTTTTCTTCAGGTTTTGATTCAGCAACCATTAAAGTTATCGCAACTAACGCACTGTTGCTGATAATCTTTCTTCCATCTTTATTAAACAATGCTCCATTTTTGTCTAAAAAATATAAAAATAACGCCGCAGCAATACGTTTGCAACCATCATTAAACGGATAGTCTTTAACAACAAAATACAAAAGATTTGCCGCCTTTTCTTCTAAAGTCGGGTAAACATCCTGACCGAAAGCAGTTTGGTAAATTGCTGACAAAATACTTTCTAATTTACCCGGATCTTTTTCCAAACCAAAAATTTCAGAAGAAGCGCTGAATTCCATATTTTTTATAAACTGCATACATTCATCATATTTTAACCAATATGTGCATTTACTGCCTTCCGGCGCAGTTATACACTGATGGTCATATTTATCCAAAAGTTCCAACGCTTTGGAATATTCATTAACAACTCTTAAAACCTCATCGGCTTCAATTCCGGCAATACCTGCAATAATTTCAGACTGAATCTTAACTGTCTTATTAAGCGCCTTTAAGCGTTTTTCATTAACAGCATACCCCTGCACAAGATACTGCTTTAAAACTTTGTTAGCCCACTGCCTGAAAATTATGCCGCGCTGCGATTTAACACGGTAACCAACAGAAATAATAACATCAAGGTTATAATAAGTTACATTATAAGTTTTTCCGTCACTTGCAGTTGTTGCAACTCACCTTCAGTAAAAATATTTTTAATATGCCTTGAAATTGTAGATTTATTCTTCTCAAACAATTTTGACATAGCATCCAATGATAACCAAACAGTATTTTCTTCTGTTGATAAGCTAACATTTAATTCAATTTCATTATCTTTAAAAATAACAACCTCATTATTCACACTAATCACCTAAAATAAAAAATATAATAAAACAGTAAAAATTTTAAAGCTTTTTCTTTAACTCTTTCTCCCTCTGCCGCGCATATTTAAACACCAGCCAGAAAAACTTAACTGCCGTAAAAAACATAACCCATCCTGCCCGGCTGAACCGCGCCACAGAACGCACTCTATTCGCTTTTAATAAATGCCCGGCAAACAACCCGGCAAGAAGGATTTTAATTATTTTTATCGGCATGGTAAGGCTCTGGAACAAATTTTATTTAAACAAACTTTTTATCTTTGTTCTTAATTTATAAGATAATCTTTTTCTTAAACTTCTATTATCATAATATTTTTCAATTAAACTAATAATATCTATATCAGATTTACTAATATCTTCAAAAAATTTATTTCTATTCTTATGCCTCTTAACAGATGTAATAGCAGAAGGATTATGCTTAATAGCTTCATTTAAATCTACTTGTTCATATATAGTTTGTTTTAAAGCTTTATCTAAAATTGTATCCCCTTTTTCACTGCTAGCCCAGCAAAGAGAAACTCCTTTTTCAACATTAATTTCAGGTATGATTTTTTCAATTCCCCAAAAATCAGCTAAAGTAATATCACTTGCACGCTGTAATGTTTTAAACTTGCAATCATAGCACGAAGGCCTCAAATACAAATCTTTTAAGAAGCCTTTCATATATGTATTATCGCCATGTTTTTCATAAAAAACATCACCATTTGCTGTAATTAATTTAAAATTAAAACTTTTCCATCCGTCTTTTTTATCCCTAAATGATATTTCTGTTATTTTGCTATTTAATTTTTTCTTCAACGTATCAACATATTGTTGCCAAACTAATGGCGATGGAACACCATGGCAAATAAAATCAACTGTCAATAAATTTAAATAGTCTTTTTGCAAATAACTTCTTAACCCAGCCACTTGGCACGGCGTACCTGCAAATAAAACTTTTTTCCCATTATCCAAATCAAATTTTACATCTCTAAACGTATTGCCCATATCACTTTGCACATATTTAGAAGTATATAACCTCTTTAATTCATCTTTTTTATCTGCCCTGATATGGCATACATTCCAGTCATCATCAAAGGCTGCGCCATAAATTACTGCCTGTTCTTTTATGTACATATTCGCCAGTATAGCAAATACCCCCCCGGAAGAACTTTGTTTTGCAAAGTTCTCATCTTTCGCACTGCATGCAAAAGATGTTTTATCTCCTTCCAAATTACCACACATTTTATCTAACAGGCAAACATTATAGCACAATCCACAATCAATACATTTATTTTTATCAATAACAGGATACTTAAAACCTTCCAAATCCGCTTGCATAGTAATTGCATCTTTGGGGCAGATTGCAAAACAAGCTGTGCAGCCGCTGCATTTTAAATTCTTCTGTTTCAATTTACTTTCTATATTCATTATAATATCAACCTTTAATATTTAATGCCTTACACAAAAATTCTTTGGACCTTTGACGCTCTCGTTCTAAAATTGCTTCAACATCAGGAAATTCTATTTCCATAGGATTAGCAATTTCGTAATTATTATCTTTAGATATTTTGCGATTTTCTAAATGAAACATAGAAAGTAAGGTATCAATGCGAGAATCTATATTCATCCCAGTTCCACCTTTTGTACATGATATAAAAGGCTTTTTTGTTAATATTGAGAATACACTTGCATGGAAAGAATCTGTAACAATTAAAGATGCATTATTAATTAAATACAAAAATTCACTCGGGGAGGAAGTGTAATAATCTGTGTTTTCTTTATCTGTTAAATTAATAACATTTAACTTATACTTTTGTGATATACCTGAGATTAGTTTTTTTACTTTAGGTGGAGCCTCATCTAAAAAGAATATTAATAAATATTTTTCATCTTTAAACCAAACAGGTTTTTCCATTATTTCTTGCCAATTTTCTTTTGTTAAAAGCAAAGTCGGGTCAACCACAACAGGAACATCCCTACCTGTTAGATCTTTAATAATCTTCGCTCCAGCATATTCGCGAACAGATACAAATTTAATATTACTTACACCTTCGCGTACAATATTTTTATACTTATCCGCAACCTTACTCAAGCCAAAACTGGCTGCATAAGCAATTCTTTTCTTTTTTTCTGCAAATTGCAAAAACTCATTTTCTAAATTTAAGTAATTAAAATTCCAAATTTGATCACTACCTGCAATAAAATAATCATATCTTTCATTTAAATCCGGTTTTATTTCATAATCATAAACAATGTTTATAAATTTATCATTAAATTTCTTTATATTATATTCCCTCACAATATCATTTGCATAAATATTCTTTAAAAAATATTCTCTTAAATTATGACGATTGAAAATAAATCTTCTAAAATTTTTTAATGTTATAAATTTTTTATTTAATATGTAATTATCTTTTGTATACCAAATCGTATCGACATCAATCGAATTTGATAACGACTTCAAAAATTTTTGCAATGCATAGTTCTGTAATTTATTACCATAGTTCCTATTTCCATTCAGTGTAATTATTCCAATTTTCATATTTTATTTTTCTATTATCCTCATAGTAGATTTATTTAAATTTTTATATAAATTAATGCAGACCTCTCTTCATATCATATCCCAAGACAATGCCGTTCCCCTCTTTACGTCACATTTAACTTTTTTACCAAGTAAAATATCATAATATTTAGGCGGCAAACCTAATCCAGGACGGATACTGCGCATGTTTGTTTCTGTAATAACATCTCCGGCCTTCATGTCTTCCACAATATATAAACTGCGTCTGAATTTTGTCGATTCCTGAGATGTTAACCCATAATGCACAGTACCTATTGCCTCATATGCAGCATTTACTTCTTTTACAAGTTGTTTCATTTCCTGCGGTTCAAGCGAAAATGCTGCATCTACACCACCTTCGGCACGGGATAATGTAAAGTGTTTTTCTATAACCATAGCACCAAAAGCAATGCTTGCTACTGCAACTCCTATACCCAAAGTATGGTCAGACAAACCTACCGTGCAATCAAACAATGTTTTCATATGCGGTATAGTCGCTAAATTACTGCCTGCCGGCGTTGCCGGATAACTGCTTGTACATTTTAATAATGTTAAATCATCGCAGCCATTAGCCTTTGCTGTTTCTACAAGCTCGATTAATTCTGCCAAGCTTGCCATACCGATTGAAGCAATTATGGGCTTGCCCGTTTTAGCTATTTTACGTATTAATGGTATATCTACATTTTCAAAAGATGCTATTTTATAAAACGGAACATCTAAACCTTCTAAAAAATCAACTGCAGTAAAATCAAACGGTGTGCTAAAACCAATAAGACCTTTTTCTTTACATCTGTCAAAAATAGGTTTATGCCATTCCCATGGAGTATAAGCTTTTTGATATAAAGAATACAGGGATTCACCTTTCCATAAACTGTTAGGGTCAGCTATAAAAAATTCTCCGTCACTTTTATCAATTGTAATTGTATCAGCTGTATAAGTTTGAATTTTTAACGCATCAACGCCTGCATCTGCAGCGGCATCAACAATTTCTAATGCTCGCTCCAAAGAATGATTATGATTACCTGACATTTCCGCAATTATAAAAGGTTTATTCAACTCCATTATTTTTACCTCCTATATAATTATTAACCATCTCATCCCAAGTCAACCATCTATCTGTCCCATATAAAATATTTCTTATACCCTGTTCTCCAAGATTAAACAATGCATCCAACATAGATAGAAATGGTATAAACTTATTACTTCTATTTTGTTTATAAACCTTAGGAATATGGTTTTGAAATAATACTTCTATGTCTTTAACCGGAAATATTTTATCATTGTACATATATTCAAAAGACCCATGTGCAGATAGATATACATCTGCATCAACAGCTCTTAAAATAGTCAATACCTCTTCTGAACGCTTTCCTTTTTTAGTTATATTGGAACTATATTCAATTTTATTAGCACAATCTAATATTTTTGCTACATAATTTATAAATCTCATATTTTGCTCTAATAAACTATCCGTAGGTTCCAATATAATATCTTTTATAGATTCTTTAAATTCATCAAAATAAGATGATTTCGAATAATTATTTTCTATTCTTTTCCAAAATTTTTTTCTCCACGGAATACTTTCTTTTATTTTTACAATATTTAGAGGTTGTTCAAAACTGTTTTTTTTATCAATTGGTACTGTATACCAATCTACAGTATTTATATTAACAAAAAGTTTGTTCTTACTATGAAAACTTTGATAGACAAATTGAAAATCATCTAATATTATAAATTTATCGCAACAAGCTAGTAATTCAAAATATCCAATCCATGGAAGAAAAGTAGGTTGCATCATTGCTACTTTCATATCTATATTTCACCTTTTTCTAAAGTAAAATTTGTTATAGTTATATATTGCGTTTAATATACACCAAACATCACATTCATAATATTTACCCAAATAAGTTATTCTCCCTATAGTTCTTAGATTTTCACAAACCTCTATTTGATTTTCAGCCGTTGCAATAACAATGTTTGGAACTTCCATATATAATAATTCCCAAATAGTTGTTCCACCAGCACCAATTGCTAAATCAGCTTCATTCATAAGCTCTGCCATATTATCAACCTGGCAATAAAAATTAAATTGAGCATTTTGTTCACAAAGTTTCTTTATTTTTTCTTTATTTTTGTTAGCACTTCCTACTACTACATTTACCTTGATATCAGATTTATCCAACAATATAATTGCTTGAATCGCTTTTTCCGTCTCGTTAGTTAAATCGCTGCCGCCAAAAAATACTAATATATTTTTTATGCTTCCATCACGCTTACGTAAATGTTCTTTTGTTTTATAAAATTCCTCACGCAAAAGCAAATATTGCGGCCCTATATACCTTTTACACTGTTCAGGTATAAGCCCATCATATTTATGTTCCATATTAAACGAATAATTTTGATCAAGCAAAATATCACAATCATGCTTACGGTTTGCTAAATCGTCAATTACCATTATTTGCTTTACAAATGGGCGCAATTCATTTTCCCAAATATAATCAATAGCGTAACTATCAACTATCAGTAAATCAATATTCGGTAATTCACTTATAGCAGCTTTCGTGTCCTCTGCATCCTGTTTTTGTGTTACGGTAAGCCAGTTTGCATAACCTTGCAGCTCGTTATTTACAGGTGCTTTAGGTAAACACAAAACAGTAAAACCTTTATCCCTTACAAGGTTAATTAAATTGCCTTCCAGCAAACGCATAACAAAATAAACATCGGCTTGTTTTTCTTTTTTTAATTTTTGCGCTAATGTAAGGCAACGCATTACATGCCCGCTGCCTATTTGTGTAGATGCATCAACACGAAATACTGCTATCATAAATTCTCACCATGCAAAAATTTATATTTTATTTCTGCTAACTGCCAATCAGTTATATTATCAATATCCTGAACTTCCGTTTCTTCAAGTTCAAAAGGAACTATTTTAGTGTTTAGAGTATTATTATCACTAAATAAAGAAGCCTTATGAAAATAAAACTGTCCGGCATCATGGTATAACGGTTCTAAATCCTGGGAGCGTTTATTTTTGTTTTCCGGCCATTTGTATTCCAAATAATTATTTTTGTTAATCACAAATCCGCGCTGCGGAGGAAAAGAAAATTTTACTATCGGAATTAAACTATCAGCATTACTATCAATAAATTTATTGAATGATTCTTTTAATTTTTTAGCTGTTACAAATGGTGCCGTTGGATATATACAGCAAATACAATCAAAAACTTTTCCAAGTTCTTGATAATTATTAACTACCTCCAGTAAAACATCATATGTCGTTGCATAATCATCGGCATTTTTTGCGCTGCGCATAAAAGGTATTGATGCTCCATACTTTTGCGCGACAGTTGCTATTTCTTCACTATCCGTAGATACCATCACTTCATCAAAAATTTTGCTGTTTATAGCAGCTTCTATAGAATAGGCAATAATTGGCTTGCCGCAAAAATCTTTAATATTTTTCTTAGGTATACGTTTACTTCCACCACGGGCTGTTATAATAGCCAAACACTTCATTGCAATACCTCTTTTAAAGCATTTACAATATAATCCTGCTGTTTCTCAGTTAAACTGTAATAAAGAGGCAATGTAAATACTTCTTCATAATATTTTTCGCTTACAGGAAAATCACCCTTTTTAAAGCCTAAGTTTTGATAATATGGCTGTGTATGGACAGGAATATAATGCAAATTAAGGCAAATGCCTTTTTCTTTCATTTCGGCAAATATCTGTGTTTTGGCTTTGTTGACTTTACTAAAATCGATGCGTACCAAATATAAATGCCAGGATGAATTGGTTTCAGGATTTTGGTATGGAAGTTTTACCGGCAGGTCTTTTAATAACTCATTATATCTTGCGGCTAATTCTCTTCTTCTTGCTACAAATTTATCCACTTTAGTAAGCTGGCTACACCCTAATGCCGCCTGTATATCCGTCATACGGTAGTTAAACCCCAAACCTATTTGCTGATAATACCAAGGACCATCTGCTTCTTTGGTCATGAGTTCTGGGTCACGGGTAATGCAATGGCTGCGGTATAAGGTTAATTTTTTATATAACTCTCTGTTATTGGTTAATACCATGCCGCCTTCGCCGGTAGTAATAATTTTTACCGGATGGAAACTGAATACTACCATGTCAGAATATTTGCAGCAGCCAACTTTTGTATCTTTATAATCTGCCCCAATAGCATGTGATGCATCTTCAATAATCGTAAATCCATATTGTTCGGCAAGTTTGTGGATTTCTGCCATTTCACAGGACTGTCCCGCAAGATGCACGGGTACCACAACTTTGGGCTTTACTTCAGCTTTTTCCAGCTTTTCTTTTAACGCTGTTATCGACATATTATATGTATCATTATCTATGTCTACAAAATCTACGTCTGCCCCGCAATAGCGGCCGCAATTTGCCGATGCTGTAAAAGTTATCGGTGAAGTCCATAACGTATCTCCTGCACCTAGCCCCGCTGCCATGCAGGCAATATGCAAAGCAGATGTAGCATTTGTAACAGCGACCGCGTATTTAGCACCGCAGTATTCAGCTACTGCCTGTTCAAATTTTTCTATTGCAGGCCCTTGCGTTAAAAAGTCAGATTTTAAAACTTCTATTACTGCATTAATATCCTGTTCATCTATACATTGTTTGCCGTAATAAATCATAATAACTCGTTCATCTCCTTCAATTCTTCCACCGTCAGAAAATGAGGATTATTGCCGGAACTGTAATCAAAACCGTCTTCTACATAATGGCCATGTTCTCCAAGTGCATTTGTTGTATAATCTATTTTTTTTGCAAAACTAATGCTTGGCCTGATTACAAAATGATCGGGAAACTCAATTGTATCGTAATATAAGTCAGAAGGGCACATTACTTCATGCAGTTTTTCACCCGGACGGATACCAATGATTTTTATCGGTAAATCAGGTGCAATGGATTTGGCCAAATCGACAACACGCATAGAAGGAATTTTAGGAACAAAAATTTCGCCGCCCTGCATTCTTTCAAAGTTTTTAAGTACAAATTCAATACCGTCTTCCAAACGCAGCCAGTACCTTGTCATTCTTTCATCTGTCACAGGCAGATATTCGGCACCGTTTTCAACAAGTTTTTTGAAGAAAGGCACTACCGAACCGCGGGAGCCTACAACATTACCATAGCGCACAACTGAGAATTTAGTATCTCTATCGCCAACCAAATTATTAGCAGCGACAAACAATTTATCTGACGCCAATTTAGTTGCTCCATATAAATTTATTGGATTGGCTGCTTTATCAGTAGATAGTGCTATAACTTTTTTGACGCCGCAGTACATAGCAGCATTGATCACGTTCCATGCGCCATTTATATTTGTTTTAATACATTCCATAGGATTATATTCTGCCGCCGGCACTTGTTTTAAAGCCGCTGCATGCACAACATAATCAACCCCGCGCATAGCCTGTTTTAAGCGTTCGCCATCTCTTACATCGCCAATAAAGTATCTCATGCACGGAGCATTATATACCTGCTGCATTTCAAACTGTTTAAGCTCATCACGTGAATATACAATTACCTTTTTAGGTTCAAATTTAGCCAAAAGAATTTTAATAAATTTTTTGCCAAAAGAACCTGTCCCACCTGTAATTAATATTGTTTTGTTATTAAACATTTAATTCAATTCCTCCTTTTATTATATATAATACCATTCCCCACAAAAGCCAATATGTCATTGCATAATATCTTGCTGTAATACAAACATCAAACCATCCATGTGCTAACATACCAATTATAGATAAAAACATTGCTATACTTATTATATTATACTCAAGAATACTTTTCCACAATGTTTTTAATTGAAACCCAATTAATATAACAAATCCACTAAAACCAATTATTCCATGTTCCGATAGATAATTGAAGTAAATATTATGAGGATGAGTTAATATATGTTTTGAATTTGCTAATGGGGATACATAATTATCATTAACATAAGTACTTATAAAATTACCTGCGCCAACACCAAAAAGAGGATTTGCTAAAAACATATTCCAAGCAATTTCTCTTAATGCCGGACGTTCAAAATCATAATTTCTATGTAAATCTTCATAAAACACATAATAGGTTCCTAAAGCCAAAACGCACAATATTATTTCAATAATAATAAATGTTTTTAAGCTAACCTTTTTTATTTTATATAAAATAAATGGCAAAAACACAATCATTACGCCTAATCCCAACCATGCTCCACGGCTTTTTATAAGCAATAATGTAACAAGCATTACCAATATACAAATCATTGATAAAATAAATAATTTTGTGTTTTTTCTCATTATAATAGAAAATGCAAATATCAAAGGTAAAATTAAAATTAAAACTCCACCTAATATATTAGGGCCTCCAAATATACTTGCCGGCCTATATAATCCATCAATTAAAATTTTATCTAAAGCAGAAAAACAGATAATAAATATACCTAAACAAAATCCTAATAAAATATATTTAAGTTTCTCTTCAAAGTCATTTTTATCATTTAGCCCCATAAGAATAAATATAAATGGCAGCATTCTTTGAAAATTATTTCTAACTAATTTCAACCATGTATCAGATTCTGAAAAAAAACCACTTATAAATAATGCAGCTAAAAATAAAAACATAAAAAATATACTTGATTTATACATTTTTAAAGAATTTATATCAATATTGATGATGCTTTTATTCTTATAATAATATATAATAAAACAAAATAATGCCGGAACAAAAAAGCTCCCTATACCACTTACACACGCCAATGTTAAAAAAATTAAATATAAATTTTTATTTCGTGAAGGATTTAAACTCATTTTTATCTCCTTTTACTATTTTTAAAATATTTATAAATTCTTCAATTGTATTTGGCATAAAAACTTTTTGAGGATTTATTTTTTTAAATTTATCAAAAAACATATCTAAAATTTTAGATTCTTGTATTATTTTTTTTGAAATCAGTATTTTATATAAGAAAATATATTTATTAGAGTTATCGAAATTTTCTATTGCAAAATAATATGCACAAAATGCGCTTGAATAAATTGTAACCCACACATTATTTTTTATATAGCAATTACACCCGAATAACTCCCAAGGAGCAAAAATATTTGGAAAAAACTCAGCCTTATTATCCTTATAATCTTTAATATAATCTGGATTACTGCGTGGATGTAACTTCACAAATACTCTTTCGGGCCAACAATTATTAACTAAAATTTTAAATAATTCTATTTTTGTTTGATACACTATTTGCTCTTTTAAATGTTTCTTATACGGATTAGCAAAAATTAATTTCTTAATTTTACCGGCATTTCTTAAATATTTAGGCATAGGATCAGTGTTTTGATCAAAAAATACTACCTTATTTATTAAATCAATTTTATCTATGTCTTTAAAATCAAAAACAAAATTAATTAATTCTATAAATTCTCTATCATTTTTTTTGATTTTAGGTATTTTTATAAAATTTTCAAATTTGCCTTTGTAAACAGCTAAATCTGGCTCATATAAATACACATTATCAGCCTTGTAATTTTCACTCCAATTATAGGATAAATATGTTGCTAATCCTTCATCAATTACATTATTAGTACATTTATTATATTGCAAAATTAATTCTAAACATTTACCAACAAATGCTTTTGTCCCAATACCAAAAAATTGGTCATACTCTTTAAAATTAATTTTTTTATTCTTATATATTTTTCGATTTATAATCCATTCCTTGCTTTTTATTATAGATAATGTTTTTAATGTTATATTTTTTAATGTGCCCCTAACTGCTTTTAAAAAAGTAAAATTTTGTTTATTTTCCGATTTATTCCGCAAATACTTATGCATACCTTTAAAATATTCAGAATACACATAAACATTTTCAAATAAACCTGTTGATTCAAGCCTATCAGCCAATTCAAAAGTTCCGATTTTATTGTTAAAAATAATTATATCGGCACTTTTGTCAACCAACATATGCTTTTTTATATTTATCGAATTAAGTAATTGATAATCTGTCAAACACACAAACAATGCTTTCATTTAAGCAACCATCCTTTAGCCAAATATTCTTGCCCAAAAATTACCTAATTTCAAACGCAGCATTTGTCGCCGTATTGATCTGTTTTTACGCCGTTTATCAAACTGCGGCATTTTTGCATCTTTAAAATCTGTCAGTTTTAAATATTCATAATATTTATCGTTAAATCCTATATGAACTTCATACTCCCATGGTTTATAACCTCCTGCATAATGAAAAATTGCAGGATTTAATTTAGCTTCTATTGCCTTTTTGCGTAATATAGGTTTAGTTACAATCTTCAAAAATAAATTAAATACCGGAGGTATAACATCCCATCTTAATGGAATTTCATGCCAGTTATTCATAAAGAACTTATTTAATGCATCCTGGTCATGATTAGGATATTTATTTTCAGTTGCCAATGCTATAATACTCTCTGCATAATTACCTGCACGCCACTTAGTTAAATCCATCATTAAAACACCGGCATTAAAATATGGTGCATCAAACGGCAATCCAATAAATTTATTTTTCTGTTTACGCACTCTTGCCGATGCCATAATACCCAAATCACATGTTGCAGCAATAGCTTTTCCCTGCATATCAAATTGCCACATTTTCGCTATATCATCATAGACCAGCAGATCACAGTCAAGATAAATTATTTTCTCTACAGATTCATCTAAGATATTTGCTATATCCAAACGAAAATAACTTGCACGGCTAAGTTCACCACTCACATAACAATCTTCCAATCTGCTGTTTTTAATTTTTACAAATTCAATGTTTCCGCCTAAACGATGTATAGTTTTAGTAATTTTTTCTTTATTAAATTGTTTTATTTCATCATCAATCAAGTAAAAATATACTTTCTGCGGCACTTTAGTATTAATCAAAACCGATGCCATAGCAACAGCCGTATGTTGCGCATAATTATCATCAGAAGCGAACACAATGTTAATTTTACTATCCATATTGCACCTGCGCTTTAGAAACTCTTAATAATTTATTATAACACACTACAAACACCTTTACATAAATATCTGAAAAATTTATAATATTATCAGTAAGCAAGCGTTAATTCGGCAACAAATATAAATCTAGCAAAGGAGTATATATGAGCATTTACTTTCCTTATCTATTATTTGGATTATTTTTATATTTAGCATCTTATTTTTTTTATGTTTCTGTTTCCCACGGTTTAGGCCATAAAGCAGAATATTTGCAACTTAGGCGCTTTATTCCTTGCGCGGTTTTAGCAGTATTACCGATTGCTTTAGCTCACATTGCATTAACATCACCATTATTTTTAACAAGTCTGATTACAGGAATTGCCTGGATTATTACCTATCCTTTACTTTATTATATCAGCAATCACAAAGTTTCTTCAGATTTCGGATTTCACTTTGATACAGTTTTCGGCCTTTATGTTATTGGTTGGCTGACAGGGTTAAAAATACTTGTAATTAACTTTAATCTTTTGCCATTTATTTTACTGCCATTAATTGCCACTGTTGAATTTTTAATTTTTCTTATACCTGTTTTACAGTGGGTATACTATTATCTGTACCATTCCTGTGTTACAGAAGACGGCATAAGTATGATTCAAGATACCCATTACAACGAAATTATCGAATTCTTCAAACAATTTTCACTTATATTTAACATTGTAATTTTCATCGCAGCCGCAGCTTTATATGCAATGTTTATAATCCTAAACATTAATTTTAACACTGTAAATCTAACTCTCATACAATATCTTCCTATTTTAGGTATAACTTTGTTTTTAAGCTATTATTTATGGAAAACAGGCAAAACAGAAAAACGGCAGGGAGTTTTTGCGCGCACCGGCGCGATTGAACTTTGGCTTGAGGTAAAAAAATACAAAAAACAAACAATGTTGTACCAGACCAATATGCAGGAACGCCTTAAAGATTTAAACGTTATACCTGCGCAGCCACTATTTAACAAACCTTCTACCATTATTATGGTCATCGGAGAATCTGCTTCGCGCGATTACATGAGCGCTTTTGCTGATTATCCATACGAAACAACACCTTGGCTTTCAGAAAAAAAATTTGATAAACATTTTATTCTATACCCAAACGCTTATTCCTGCGAAGCTAATACAGTCGGTGCTTTAGGAATGGCTTTAACTGAATATAACCAATATAACGATAAAAAGTTTTATACTTCTTGTTCTGTTATTGATATCGCCCATAAGGCAGGTTACACAACTCACTGGTACAGCAATCAAGGTTACCTTGGCTCTGCCGATACCCCTATAACGCTCGTTGCCAACACTGCAGGAACTGCTAAATGGACAAAACAAAACCTCAATCAGGTACAATATGATGAAGCTTTACTGGATTATCTTGATGAAGTAAATCCAACTAAAAATAATTTTGTTGTTATCCATCTCAACGGCAATCATTTTAATTTTATTAACCGATATCCGCAAAACTTTGCCAAGTTCAGCCAGCCAGGAAAGTATGACTTAATTCCTAATTACATTGATTCAATACGTTATACAGATTATATTCTGCAAAAAATCTGGGAATATGGCACGCAGAAATTGAATTTGCAGGCAATGCTTTATTTTTCAGACCATGCAACAATTCCGGATAAACGGCGCGCCCCGGATTTTGGCGGTTTTGGTACCGTTCGCATACCAATGTTTACATATTTTTCTGATGAATATATAAAAAAGTATCCGCTAACCTATGAAACTCTAAAAAAGAATGAAAAACAATATTTTACCAATGATCTTGCCTATGATTTAATGTGTGGTATTTTTAACATTAAATCTAATCATTTTGACGAGGCTAATTGTTTTAGCTCTCCACTTTATAAATTTACGCGCGATACATTAAAAACAAATCTTGGAAAAATAAATGTCAAGGATGATAATGATTAAAATTCTTAATAATTCATATATTCAATATTTGAAATGATTAATTTTATTAATGAGTTAACTTATGAGGTATTATCATATGAATCAAAATCAAATTATAGAGCTTACTGATGCTCTTCTTTACGGTCAGGGGACTCATAAAAAATGTTTTATACATCCATTTTAAAAAAATTTATGTATCAAAATTGCATATAATAAAGGTGATCAAAGAGACTTAAATCGAGAGTTAAATTATATTAAGATATTAAAAAAGCGCCATAAAAATTATAGCATATTACCAAATTATTATCGTCCAATAAAAACCAATCTTGGAATAGGCCATATTTTTGAACTTATATGTGATTATGATGGAAATAGAAGTCATTCTCTTGAAGATTTCCTTAAAACTCCGGAAATATTTGAAAAAATTTTTAATATTATTGTTTCTCTTCTAAAAAAGTTAAAATATGAATTATATCAAAATGAAATAATTACTCTGGTTTTATTTCTAAGTAATATAATTTTTCAAAAAACAGATTATAAATCCTATAATATAAGATTTATAAATGACATGGGCAGTACCGTACTAGTACCATTAGAATATTACTTTAAATATTTTGCTCATACTAAAATTTTACGTCGCTGGGAAAGATTTTTAATTTCTCTATATAAAAAACACCCTTCTTTTTTAGTACAGAAATTAATTGAAAAAAATTAAATAATTCATAGCATAACTCTTTCATTTATTACATATTTTATATTATTTATTCAGAATTGCCAATTTAAAAATTTAGTTATATAATTTACTTAAAATGTGCACAAGGAGATTTGATATGGATTTTAGTTTAGAAACCTATAAAAATATTGTCAGCCTTTTGCATGAGTACCATTACGAAATAGCAGGTTACAAAAATTACAAGCAATTCAAACGCCCTGCTATCTTAAGGCACGATATTGATTTTTCGATTGAAGACAGTTATAATTTTTCATTATTTGAAGATTCTTTAGGCGTAAAATCTACTTATTTTGTTTTACTGGCAACAGGTTTTTATAATCCAATGCTGAGGGAAAACCGGCTCATGCTTAAAGATATGTCAAAACGCGGCTTTAGCATCGGGCTGCACTATGATACAACTGCTTATGACGGAGATATGGCTGCAGCAATCAAAAAAGAAAAAATTATTTTAGAAAATATTTTAGATGAGCCTGTAGATTTGCTTTCCTTCCACCGTCCTGCCCCGGCAGTACTTGAAAACAATCTTACTTTTGAAGGTATGATAAACGCCTATTCCAATACTTTTTTTAAGGAATTCAAGTATTGCTCAGATTCACGTTTTTTCTGGCGTGATAATCCAATCGACACAATTAAAAGCAATAAATATGATAAACTGCACATTTTGACACATGCTTTTGCATGGCATAATACAGACTTACCGCCCGGATATACTTACAGAAAACTCATAGATAAGGCAAGTTGGGAACGCTATACATATTTAACAAAAAATATCCGCAATCCGGAAGAATTTATCAGCCAAAATGAAGCCATTATCAGATGGGGAGTAAAAGGAGATTTGAAAAATGCTTACAATTTATAACGACTTAATATCAAAAAAGGCTAATTTATCGGTTATAGGGCTTGGCTACGTTGGCATGCCTTTGGCAGTAGCATTTGCAAAACACATAAATGTTATAGGCTATGACCTGAACAGTGCTAAAATAGATTTATATAAATCAGGCATTGACCCTACGCAGGAAGTAGGCAATGATGCCATAAAAAATACCACCATTCATTTTACTACCAATGCAGAGGATTTACAAAAAGCAAAGTTCCATATCATTGCCGTTCCTACCCCGATCAATCAAGATAAAACTCCTGATTTTAAACCTATTATCGGCGCAAGCACAACATTAGGCAAAAATTTAACCAAAGGCTCCGTTGTTGTTTACGAATCTACTGTTTATCCCGGTGTAACCGAAGATATTTGCGTGCCCATTTTAGAGAAAGAATCTGGCTTAAAATGCGGCATTGATTTTAAAATCGGTTATTCTCCTGAACGCATCAACCCGGGCGATAAAATGCACCGCTTGGAAAACATTAAAAAAATTGTTTCCGGTATGGATAAGGAAACCCTCGAAGCAATCGCTTCAGTATACGAAATCGTTATTGAAGCAGGAGTTCATAAAGCCTCCAGTATTAAAGTGGCCGAAGCAGCCAAAGTGGCCGAAAACAGCCAACGCGACATTAATATTGCTTTTATGAACGAACTGGCTATGGCTTTTGACAAAATGAATATTGATACCAATGAAGTCGTCGATGCTATGAATACCAAATGGAATGCATTGGGCTTTCGTCCGGGCCTTGTAGGCGGCCATTGCATTGGCGTTGATCCATATTATTTTGTTTATGAAGCAGAAAAACTTGGCTATCACAGTCAGATAATTCTTGCAGGGCGCCAAGTAAATGATGGAATGGGAACTTTTGTTGCTAATGCCATTATTAAACAGCTTGTTTTAGCAGGAAAAGTTGTTAAAGATGCCAAGATAGCAATTTTAGGAATAACATTTAAAGAGAATTGTCCTGATGTAAGAAATTCTAAAGTTGTTGATATTATTAAACGCCTTCATGAGTTTGGCATTAACCCACTTGTTGTTGATCCTTGGGCAAATGCCAATGAAGTTAATCACGAATACAAAGTTTCTTTAGGCTCAATGGAAGATGTAAAAGATTTGGACTGCCTTGTGCTTGCAGTAGCACATAAGGAATTTGTAGAATTAGGCTTGGCAAAAATTGACACATTCTTTAAAGCAATGCCTAACGATGAAAAAGTAATTATTGATATTAAAAATCTTTGCAAGCTGGAAGAATTGCAGTCTAAAGGCTACCGTTACTGGCGTTTGTAATTTTTATTCAAATAATTACGCTAAACCTCTAATGACTATAAAAATAATGGAACGCCACTTAAAAGTGCCGTTCCATTCAGTCTGTCGAAAAAGGTCGCCGAAAGGCGGCTTTTTTGTTATCATAGATAAGG
>OBII01000420.1_pt1 | contig 17727 bp, 16 predicted proteins | sample 2433771 | NCBI WGS metagenome assembly OBII01 (sample SAMEA2452127, study PRJEB22498) | human gut metagenome | biome: human feces; feature: human gut; material: feces | place: Australia | collected 2012
TGCTGAGTGATAGTATGAAACCAAAAGAATCGTCAACATGGTTTGATATGTACTATGACGGGAAGAATCCTCCAATAGTAGAAAGACGAAAGAAGGATTATGAAATATACGGAGTGAAGAAGTAGCTTCATAGAATGAGTATAGGCAAAGGCGGATGTGCAAGATGAAGAGTCTTGGGCATCCGCCTTTGAGTTTTATGGCATGACATGAGTTTAGATAAAAATCGATGGGGCTTGAAAACTGTGGGCACACATGGAAAATGGATGTGGTGACGAACAGAATAAAATTATTGGGGCTATTTGGACTGGGCGATATAGTCCAATAACACCTTGGCATCTATAGATTTAAGCTTGTATTTTATGGACAAATGAAGATGGGGAGCGGTGGATCGACCAGAGGAACCAGTAATGGCGATTGGAGTACCTGCTTGGACTGGTCTACCCTGCGGAACGAGAATGTGCGAGAGATGGCAGTAGCTGATGGTATAGTTACCATGCTGAAGAGTAACGAAATTGCCGGAACGTTTGTCATTGCCGATGCGTTCTACAATACCATCAAGTATGGCATAACAAGGTTCATAGTTGGCACGCAGGTCAATACCGTTATGAAACTTCCTCTTGGCAGTGAATGGGTCATTGCGGTAGCCATATGGTGACGTAATATAGATATTTTGAAGAGGAAACGAGATTTGTGAGCTTGCAGTAACAGGCTTATTTGTTGTAAAATCATTGGTAGCCGTCGAGTCAATGACTAATGGCAGCTTAATAGAAGAGGTATCACGAGAAAGTGGTGCCTCTTTTTTTGTCTGTGGTGTTACGACCTTAGCCTTGTAACGACGATTATGATTATCTACAGAGTAGAACTGAGCGTGAACTGTTGTAGATACAGAGAGTCCGACAGCAGTTATGAAGACCAATAAAAACTTTTTCATGTAGACAAAAGTAGTATTAGGAAAAGGAAAGGCAAAACTGCGAAGAGTGAAGGAACGAAAATATAACATCAAATAAGAATCAAGTATGATTATTCATTGATTATCATACTTGAATTATAAATTAGCATAAATGTAAGCTCCAAGAATGAGCGATATTCTTGTAATGGCCGCATTCCAATATAATTTTGCTGAAGTGTGGCGTATGTTTGCGTTGAAGGCAAAAGGCTGCATAGTTGGAAATCAATAAATACAATCAAATATGAAAGCAAGAATAGAAGAACATGAAGTGCCGTATGAGACACTTGCCAAGTACGGATTGACACGAGAAATGATTGAAGACCTGCCCATGCATGCATTGGAAGACATTGGTCAGGGAAGACGTTCGCCAGTACTGCCCATACAGGTGGAGGATGAAAATGAGAATGTTATCAAGAGTCGAACACGTTTCGCTTTTGTACGCATGGAAGATGGTAAGGTAGACGTAATGTTCTATCCAGTACTGAGCCAAGCACCTTTGGCGCAATATGATCAGGAACAACAGAAGCAGTTGTTATCAGGAAAAGCCATCCTTGCAGACATGATGATGGACGGAAAACAGAGCAAAGCATTCGTCCAGTTGGATGCAGAGACCAACCAAGTGATGTATGCCCCCACACCAGTCATTGGTCGCAACCTGCAAGTACTGTCAGGAGAAATGCACCTGAGTTCAGCAGAAGTAAAAGTCATCCAGCATGGTGAACCGCTTACATTCGTAATGGACGAAGACCCCGTGACAGTTGGCATTGACCTGAATGAAAGCACAGGTATCAGACTATGCCAAGGTGATGACCGTAAATGGCAAGAGCAGACTAAAAGAGAATGGGATAAATACACATTCGGATGTTATGGCTGTTGGGTGATGGACGATGATGGTAATCTGGACTATGTCAGTGAGGATGATTATACGGAAGAGTTGTGGAATGAGTTGTCACGCAAGCGAGAGGGACATCTTGCGAGAATTGGACATCATTAAAAAAGAATATAGAATAATACAAGAAGAATGGCAAAGAACAAATATTATCCAGAGGAAGTACTGGTAGAAAAAGTTCAGAAAGGAGAATATGGTTGGTTGGATTATGTCAACCATTACTCAGAGGAATGGCAGGAAGAATATACACAGTACTGCTTAAACAAGGGATTATGCATCTGCGAGGACAGTGCAAGACAGTTTGTAGCATATAAAGACAAATTGTTGGAAGAAGCACTGGAGCGAGGGGATGCGTAGAAGTATCACTAAAAACACGAGAAAAGAATGGCGATAAGAAAACAATTGAATCCAAGGCAGATGGACTTGTCCCCAGAGTTGCGTGATCTGCTTATGCGCAATGGTATGCAAGCGCACATCATTGCCGATGGCAATGGGTATCAGTTGGCAGTGCAAGGACATGACAGTCCGTTACTCACCTACAGACTCACCGAGAAGCAATTGCTTGCATTGACAGACTGGGGAACCAGCTATGCCAACAAGACAGCCTATAACACTTTCACGAGTGTTGTAGGCAATGACTTTTATCTGCCTAAAAACTTCGTGCATGCCCGTAATGCCAACGGACGTGTAGCAATGGGACTACATGGGTATCGTGTAGGAATTGGTGAGTATGGACGAACAGGAGGGTATTGTATGCACCCTCCTCACTTTTTGGGATGGACACCGAGAATGCAGGATGGCTGGCATCTCCGAAGAGTTGGCGGTCAACTTTTCTATCCGCAAGCCCCAATGGTGTCAGAGCGTTGGGACAGAAGAATGAATCCAGGCGAACTGCAATCAGGCGGTTATGGGTTCTATTATAAGGGACAGGCGCAACAGCCAGTTGTAAGTCAAGATGTACTGCAAAATCTGCAAGCAGTGGTAACACCAGTGGTAAGCAGACCAAGAAGTTATGAACCAGCCAAACCCTACAAGGAGTTGATAACATCCCCTGTCTATTTCTCCAACGAGAAATGGCAGGAATGTCTTTCATCGCATGGTATCATCATTGATGAGCAGAGCAAAACGCTTACCATCCAGTCAAAAGCCACGAATGTAGATATGGTGTATGACTTGAAAGAAGACGAGTTGAAGGCGTTGACCAACAACTCCATCAAGCAAATGCCAATAGACAAACGATTGGACATACTGAACAATGTTATCAAAGATGACTTTGCAGACAAGGTTACCATGGATATGCTGAACAGCAAAGAGCGCATCAACATAGTATTGCGTCCAGAAGTGCAGCAAGAAATGGAGCAACGACAGCAACCAGTCGTTGAAGCCGGACAAGACGAAGAACTGACAGTGGAGAGAGAGCCACAGATTCATGGTGACGCATCGGTAAACGGACAAGACCTGAATCTATTGGACGAAAGTAAAGGATGGTACCGAGAAGTAAAGAACGGACGTGAGGTGCAAGTGGACGAAATATATGTCGAAAAGATACAGAATACAGAAGCACCAGTTGCAGCAAACGAGCAAGCAAAAGAGCAGGGACAATCAGCAAAGCAACAAGAAAAGGGCGATGTGAAATACCGCATGACAGCCATTATCAACGGAGAATCCATCAGTCATGAAATAAGCCAGAAACAATATGACAAGTTTATGGCAGTGGATGACTATCACCGTATGAAGCTCTTTTCCAACATCTTTAAGGAAGTGGACATGAAGTCACGTCCTGAAGCAAGCACTGGATTGGGAACCAAAATCTTTGCAGCTTTGGCGGCAGGAGCCGTAGTGACATCAGAAGTAGCGCATGGAATGAGCCATCATACCCATCCTGAAATCTATGTAGATTGCACGGAAGGAAGACATCCCCCACGCCCCTATTTCAAGCCCGGAGTAGGCATGCCCAATGAGGTGGCAGCGAGAAATTTCGAAGCACAGATGAATCAGGAAATAACAGAAATACGACGAGGATATTAATGAACGGAGATTTGACATACAATGACTTCTTGCAACGATTGCGCATACAAGACGTGCTCATGGATGCAGGTTATCACCTGAATAAACGAGATGGATTGCGCTATCCGTCGTATGTGCGGACAGACAGTGACGGAAGGCGTGTGCATGGGGATAAATTTCTGGTGACACCCAACGGTCAATGCTGTTTTCAGCCACCACGTCAGAAACTGTATAATGTAATTTCCTTCATCAAGGAACATCCAGAAAAATTTGACGAATATCGAGCAGGAATGTCCACGGACAGATTGGTAAACTTGGTATGCAACCGTTTGTTGAACAATCCAGTGCAAGAGCACTACAACCAGATATTGGCACCAAAAGCTGCAAGTAAGCCATTCTCATTAAAAGACTATGATTTGTTGAAGTTTGACACTGGAGATAGAAACACCCAAAAGCCATTCTATTTCTACTTCAAGCCAAGAGGTATAGACCTGTATACACAGTATGCATTTAACAAGCACTTTGTTCTTGCTACCAAACACAGGAACGACGGACTGAAATATACCAATTTGGCTTTTCCGTTGACCAAACCGGGAGACAACACCATTGTCGGACTGGAAGAACGCGGTCGTCCAAGAATGGATGGAAGCAGCACATATAAAGGCAAGGCCGAGGGCAGCAATGGAAGTGAAGGTCTGTGGATAGCCAACTTGAAGAACGAACCTTTGGATCGTGTAGGTGGTGTCGGATGGTTTGAGAGTGCCTATGATGCAATGTCATTTTATCAGATACACCGTGAGGCAATAAAGCAAAATCCCGAGCTATCCCGTAAGGGCATATACGTATCTACTGGCGGTTCACCAACCAAAGGACAAATAAAAGGAATGTTGGAAGCCACACCGCAAGCTCAACATTATCTATGCTTTGATAACGATAAGGCAGGACGTGAATTTGTGGAGCTATTCAAACAAATAGCGAAAGAGCAAGGTATAAATCCAGACAACGTTAGAGTCATGCCAATCCCCATGTGGGCAAAAGATTGGAATGATGTGTTGTTGGACAAACCAAGTGAGGAGCATATCAAATCATTGGAAGGAGAATTCGAACCATTGGGAGTACCAGACGAAAGAAAACCAGGAGGAATGAGGAGGTAAAAATGAGAAGAGTGATATTGGTGATGGGAATAGCTCTGGGAACAGCCATGAATGGAAAGGCACAGATAACTGCATCAAATCCATTGGAATGGATGGCACTGGCAGAGGGTAATGAACTGTTGGAAAAGCAGATAGACAGTCAGATCAATGGTCAGAAGAAAACAGCCATATTACAGAATACCATTGCAGCCGAGTTCAATCAAATGCACAAATGGCAGAAACAATACAACAGCTATTTGAAAGACGTCAGCGGTTACGCCTCTTCGTTGAAAGCCTGTACCCATCTGTATGATGACGGAGTGAGAATCTTCATCACTTTGGGCAAGTTGCGCAAAGCCATCAACAATAATCCGCAAGGCATTGTCGCGAGTATGTCAATGAATAACCTGTATATTGAGACAGCTACAGAATTGGTATCAGTCTTTACCTTGCTGAACGATGCCGTATCGCAAGGAGGTAACGAGAACATGATAACAGGAGCAGACCGAAGCAAGACCCTTTGGGCTTTGAATGACAAACTCAGCAGTTTCAGTAAGAAACTCCATCGGTTGTATCTGAGCATACGCTACTATACATTCAATGACGTATGGAATAATGCTACGGCAGGAATGATAGACAGAAACAATGCAGATGTTGCAAGGCAAGCAATGGGACGATGGCGAAGATCAGCGCAAGTGACAGGAGAATAAGAACCATTTGTAGGAATAAGCCTTATAGAGCCTTTTTAGGCAGACTGATTCATAGCGTGTAATTGGCTGTCTGTAGGTGAATGAGCCTTTCTAAGCCTCTTTATGCCGACTAAGCCATTGATGAAAAAAATATGCAATGAACAGGATTGAACGGATAAGTAAGATAGGACAAATACAATGTTGTACGAAAGAGCAATGGAATAAATGGGAGTTGTAAAATATATAGGAGCAGTGGTGATAGTGATGCTAATGAGCATTGACAAAACCTATGCCCAGTCAGACCCGACGTTGACGGGAATGATACTGATGTACACCAACAAGGCAGAGAAACAGTTGAAGAACCAAGAACAAGTGATGTTGATGATGACCACAGGTCATATCTGGACAAAGGAAGAAGTGAAGGCAACTACAGACTTGCATCGAGAGTTCAACAACTACCTTGACTCGTTTCGTTCGATTGTATGTTATGCAGCGCAGGTATACGGATTCTATCACGAGGTGACACAGCTCACAAATAACATGGGGGAACTAATCAAGCAACTGGATGCCCATCCGAGTAATGGATTGGCCGTAGCGTTATCCACCAAGCGCAATAAAATCTATCGTGAGTTGATACTGAACAGCGTAGAAATCGTAAATGACATACGAACAGTATGTCTGTCAAAGAATAAGATGACAGAGAAAGAACGTATGGAAGTAGTGTTTGGAATTCGTCCGAAATTGAAAGTGATGAACAAGAAACTGCAACGACTGACAAAAGCTGTGAAGTACACAAGTATGGGTGATATATGGTTGGAGATAGACGAAGGATCAAAGCCACAAAAAGCCAACAAACAAGAAATCGTGAATGCGGCAAAAAGAAGATGGAAACAAGCAGGACGAAACGTGATGCCGTAGCAATAAGCCGGGGTAAGCCTCTTTTAGCCTTTCTAAGTTGAGGATGAAGGTAGGCATAGTAAGTTTTGTTGGGATTTGTAAGGCTATCAATAGTCGGTCGGATAAGGCAGATATGAGGCCAAATAAATAATGAAATAACAAAAAACGATAGAATATGTCATTTTGGAGTAAACTATTAACAGTAGGTGGCAAGGCATTGGGAGCCGCAAAGACTGGAGCGAAAGCCTCTGCAAAGTCTATAGGCAATTCTGTGATTCATCCGTCACAAACCCTGAACCACGCTGGCAAAGCGGTAAAGACAGCCACTGTAGGAGGAGCTGTAGGATATGTCGGTTGGGAAAAGCTCACCACAGACAAGAGTGTGACACGCATTGTAAGTGATGCCGTTATCGGAGAAGAAGCAACCAACGCCATTGCAGGAACAGCCAGCGATGTAAAGGAATTGAAAGACAAGGCAGGAGAAGCGGTAGACAGCATGAACAATGCCATGGGCGACATCAACAGCAAGTGGAGCGGCATGAGCAAGTTCTTCCGCAATATCTTCAATGGGAACGGACTGGATATGTTCGGCAGTTTCTTCAGTAACCTCGGCAAAGGCAAAGTGTCGGGATTGAGTCTGGCGGGACTGGTGGCAGCAGCTTATCTCATCTTTGGTCGTTTCGGATGGTTGGGCAAAATAGCAGGAACCATGCTCGGTATGATGTTGGTGGGCAATAATGCCAACCTCAATCAGATGATGGGAAGTGACAGTGCAGGACAAAGACGTAGTGCATCAGTGGCTACTGCCGAAGACACACAAGTAAGAGGAATGAGAAGATAACAGAAAAAGTATGCAATATACAGAAGAAATGATATTACAGTCCAAGAGCGGATATTGTATGCCGTTTGAGGAGCAGCCTGGTAAAGAAGTGGCAATAACATTGGGATATGGAGAACAGACACATCCATCTACAGGAGAAAAGTTCTTTCATCACGGACTGGACTTTATGGTCAACCATTATCCCCTGTCCGCAGTAGCAAGTGGCACCGTATCGGGAGTAGGCAGTGACAGCATACACGGCATCTACCAAACGATACGATATGGTAAATACGAGGTTACCTACGGACACCTTGCCAATGTGTATGCCAACTTCGGAGACCCAGTAGTAGCTGGACAAGCAGTAAGCCTGAGCAGCGACCGATTGCATATCAGTGTAAAATTCGACGGAGAGGAGCTGAATCCGTTGGAATTCCTGACCATGCTTTATGGCAATATTAAAGCATTGAAACATCAAGGAAGGATCGGGGCGATAGACATTGACGATTTTGACATGAACATCGCCACACAATATGACAACGACAGAGAAGAAATCGAGTCATTGATGCTGCGTTATCTGCCTTTATATATGGATGACATACGGCATGGACAATACGCATTGTCGCCCCATCGGGAACAATCGCTACGTAATATTTTCTCGTTGGGAGCCATGAAACGCTACTTCTTTGAGGTTATGCCAAGCATGAGCAATCCGTTGGGTATCAGTCAGAGAAGTGTACCATTGGCATGTAAGGTACAGAATCTCCTAATTGGGGATTTTCTTGACTATTTGGCGTTGCGCCACAATGTGTTCCTATCCACATTGAATGAAGCATTAAAAAAAAAGTCCACAGCGACCTCCTGAGCTGTAGTGGAGTCGTCGATCCATTAATAAATTTGGAGGTGGACATTCAGAGCTTCGACATACCGAGAATAGTCAGCGTATACCCCGACCGCGCGGGAGTAAGATGGTGGACCAAAGCCTGGTTCAACAATCATGAGAACGGAGAGAGTTCAGTGGAGATAGAACGTCAGCAAGCCATTCTGTTTATTCTTGACCGCATAGAGAAAGACGAGTGGCTAACTGAATATTTCCCAAAACAGATGGAAGTATACCATCATGCGATAGAGCAGACCAAAGAGCAACTGTTGAACCAAACCCTGTAAGAAACAAAGCAATGAGCATAAAGAACAGCAAACGATTTGCGGAGATAGAATATAGTCTGCAACATTACTTTGAAGGCAGTGTCTTGTCTGTAATGAAACAAGTCAGAAAGACATTGAACGACAAGCAAGTCAAGGAACTGGCAGACTACCAGCGTAGTCCGGCAGGTATCATGGCATCATCCAATCCTATGTTGATAGACATGGGTTGGCAAGCAGTGCGCACAGCTGGCGAGTGGAACAGCAAGACCACCGAGGACTATCTCAAGATGTGCAATGAAAAAATGCAAAACGACAAAGCGATGCAGCGTGACTTCGCATTGTTGTCAGCAGAATGGCGTAAAGCCGTGGTGGAACAAATCGGACGAACAAAATACGATGCACTATCCAAACAAATAGGATGCGATTTGGCATATGCCTATATCGGTCAGCGGATGGAAGACCTGATGATCAACAAATTGGTTGTGGATGACATCCCCAAATCATCGATGGAATACATCATGCGAAAGGCAGCCAAGCAAAGTATCTGGGGATTTACTGAGGAATTGATGAAGTCCCCATTAACCAAAGAGATTGAGGCAAGAAGCGAGAAAGCCTATAAGCCCAGTACCACAGAGAAAGTTACGGGACGAGTGGCAGGTTCTGCAGTAGATGCCGTATCGATGGGAGCTTTTAATGGTTGGACAACCTTCGCCAAGTTCGTTGGCTGCGATGTAGCATTAGGATATGCCTTAGACAAAACCGTTGGCAGCACGGAGCAACGCAAGGAGCAGGTAATGGAGCTAAGCATCAGCAAAGGAATCTTTGGCAGTAACAGCAATGTCTTCAACGGCTTTCGTAAACATGCCAATGAACTTGAAGAATCTGGAGGTTTCCTGCAAACGCTTAACGGACAGTTATCACATAAAATCAAGTTACCAACAAAAAAATACAAGCCTGTGACATGGACAACAAATAGCAATAACAAATCCCCTTTTCCTGTGTTTACACCCAATACTGACTTTCTGAAGCCCAAAGACATACGTAAGGATCCAAAATACAAGGACGTTCCGTTGATTGTAGCACCAGGAAAGGAAGATGACTATCTGAAGGAAAAAGCTCAGCAAGAAGCGGCAAAACAGAAAGAGGCAGAGCGCAAAAGTACGGAAAGAAAACAGGGAAGTGACAGTTCAGGAGAAGCACAATCTGTTGACGCATCAGCAGATGAGGATAAAGCCAATCAGTTGCAGCAAACCAATCAAAATGGATGGGAAGGACTGTTGGCAAATTTCGGCTTGGACGGTTTCGGCGACATCACCCATAACCTTGGCTATGTGCTCGCCATGTTGCCAGATATGTTAGTAGGATTGCTTACTGGCAAGACGAAGTCTTTGAATATGGACAACAGCATGATACCATTGGCAAGTATTGTGGCAGGAATGTTCGTGAAGAATCCGATACTTAAAATGATATTGATAGGTATGGGAGGATCCAATCTGATAAATAAAGCCGGACATGAAGCATTGGAGAGGAAAGCCAATGAAGGCGTAGTGCCGGATAGATATGCAGCAAGCAATCGACAAGTTGCATACAGACAATATGCAGACGAGCCATTGAATCCACGTTTAAGCAATCCAGTGCTAAAAGGCAGTTGTTTGATAGTACATATCGACCGAGTGCCCTGTACCATTCAATTGCCACAAACCGTGGTGGATGCATATCAGGCAGGGGCGTTGCCGTTGAATACCCTTGCCAATGCAATACTTGCAAAAAATGAGCAGATGCAATCTGTGGCCATGCAGCAGTATGAGAATGGTCGTGAGGAGCGTGAGACAGTCAACAGATCAAGAGGAATACAATAAGAATATAATAAAAGCACAATATGAAAGACAAGAGTCAGGCAGAAAAAACGGCAGCAGAGAGACAAGTGGAGTTACTCTCTACGGCGTTGGGCAGTGCGCCATCAGCAAAAGGATATTGGTTGAACGCATCGGGTAAGACCTATCCAAGTTTCTATCCCAAGGGATTGACAGTAAGTCCGTTCAATGCATTGATCATGTCATTGCATTCGGACAAGTCTGGTAGCAAGATCAACCTTTTTATGCCTTTCAGTGAGGCAAAAAGACAAGGAGTGGCGGTAAGGGAGCATGAACGAGGAGTACCGTTCCTTTTCTATAATTGGAACCAATACGTCAATCGTAACAATCCAAAGGATATTATCAGTCGAAACGACTATCAGGCATTGGATGTAGAACAGCAGAAGCAATATAAAGGTGTGCACAATAGAGAGATACGCACACTGTTTTGCATTGACCAGACCACAATGCCATTTGCCAATGAGAAAGAATACAAAAAACTGTTGGCAGATTATGGCACAGCTGAGGAGCGAGGCCAGGGAGAAGGAGATGATCGAGCCATGCATGTTCGCTTCAATGACTTCCTATTGAAAATGCGTGACAATCTGGTACCCATACGTACGGACGGCAGCGGTGTCGCACATTATGACACGGAAAAGGATGCAGTGTATATGCCACGCCAAAAGGACTTTGAGCATTACAATGACTATGTGCAAGAAACATTGCGCCAGATTGTCTCTGCCACAGGACATCAGCAGCGGTTGGCACGTGAAGGCATGGTGATGAAAAATGGTACAGCCCCATCGGAGGATGCCATAAAAAGAGAACGATTAGTGGCAGAATTGGCATCAGGAGTAAAAATGTTGGAGTTGGGACTGCCAGCGCGATTGTCGGAAGAAGGCTTGCATCTGACAGATTACTGGGTTCGTGAGTTGAAAGAAAATCCCTGCCTGATAGATGCTGTAGAGAGTGACGTAAACAATGCCCTTTTAGTGATGCGCAAGGCAGAGCAAGGAGAAAAGATAGAATACTCCACCATGCGAAATCTGCGAGAGACCAAGGAACTGATGGACCAGTTGCCTAAACACTATCTCATAGCGGATGAAATCAAACAGCATCCCGACAAAGACAACAAGACCATCGTATTGGTCATCGACAAGGAGAAAAAGACAGCCGACGTGGTTATGCCGTCAGGAGCCTCATTAGAAGTGAACAATGAGATACAGGGCATGAGCAAGCAGCGCATCCAGAAAGCATTGGAACGTGAAGGCATCGAAACCGTACGCTTCTACAATCCTGACGGATCATTGGGGTATCGCCCCGATGACAGTTACTTTGCGGACAAGCAAGTGGACATCGCCCGACTGAAAAATTGGTCGTTAGAACATCTATCCACATTAGATGCCAGTCCTGCTGTAGAGCAAGCCAAGAATGTTGGGTTCAGTCAAGTACAGATGATACAAGACGACAAAAACCGTTGGGCATTGTATATCAAACCCGAGGGACAGAACGGATATAGCATATATCCAGACAAGGCAGACATCAACCAGTTCTTTAGTACACTGAAGCAGTCGATGGACAATTTTGAAGCAGTAAAGATGGAGTTGGCAAACAAGTATCACCATCGTGCAGCCGTACAACCTGACTTGAAAGTGGACCTGTTCGGGAGCAATGACCAGGACATTGATATGAACCGCATAGAACGTGTGTGCGTGTTCAAGACCAAAGAAAATGGCATTCTTTGTTCAGCAACCATCGACGGAGAGAAGATGAAACCCAGATGCATTACCCCACAGCAATGGCAGCGGTTATGGGTAGCAGAAGACAGAAACAGCTATAAAACGCATTTGGCAGCAACCCTATTTGCTGACGTGCTGAAAGCAGGAGAAAAACAAGAACAGACATCATCGGAGAAACATGAAGTGGAGACCGAGGTGAAGCAGGAACAGCAAGGAACCACAGAGAAGCATGAAGAGGAACACCGGGAATATCACGAGGAAGAAGACAAACAAGACAAATCCGAGGAGAAGGTCAAGGAGGAAAAAGCAACTGAGGAAAAGAAAGCACAAGAAGCCCAAGGCAAGAAAGAGCAGAATGCATCTGGCATAAAAAAGCAATGGGATGACTTGAAAGCCAAGCACCCAGATGCATTATTGTTGTTCCGTATTGGTGATTTCTATGAGATGTACAATCAAGATGCACGCAAAGGGTCTGAGATATTAGGAATCACGCTGACCAAACGAGCAAGCGGCAATATCAAAGAAATGGCAGGATTTCCATACCATGCCCTTGACACCTACCTGCCCAAACTGATACGAGAAGGGCAACGAGTAGCCATCTGTGATATGTTGGAAGAGCCCAAACGGCACAAGCAGGAGGAAGTGAAAGAGTTGGTAGAACCATCGAGAGGAATGAAGCGGTAGGTATACCAATGAGATTAAGTATAGTAAAAGGATAACAAAAAGTAGTAAGAACAATGAGCAAGAACCAATCATACGCCGACAAATATGCAGAGGCGGCTATGGAGCAGATGAAGCGTTATGGCATTCCTGCCTCCGTTACCTTAGCGCAAGGTATGCTGGAAAGCAGTAATGGAGAGAGTGAACTGTCACGATTAGGGAATAATCACTTTGGCATCAAAGCAACAGCTTCGTGGTTGAAGAACGGAGGTGAATATCTGGTATATACGGATGATAAGCCCAATGAAAAGTTTTGCAAATACAGTTCTGTGGCAGACAGCTACGAGCATCATTCCAAGTTCCTCGCTAATAATCAGCGTTATGCCAAGTGCTTTCAGCTGTCACCAGATGACTATAAGGGTTGGACTAAAGGGATAGCCAAAGCCGGGTACGCATCAGGTATGGGATATGCGGCACATTTGCAGGACATCATCGAGCGGAATGGGCTACAGAAGTATGACCAGCAAGTGATGAGCGAGATGAAGGCGCAAGGGAAGTCATTCGGAGTGGAGAACAATCCAAGACAAGCAACAAGCGAAGAACGAGTACAAGACAAACGACCAAATGGCAAGTATTCATTCCCTTTGCTCCGTGAAACCTATCTATTCATCACTTCTCCGTTCGGTATGCGTCAAGATCCGATGGACAAGAGCAAGCAGCAAATGCATAAAGGCATAGACATCCGTTGTAAGCATGATGCTGTATTAGCAACCGAGAATGGCGGTAAGGTGGTAGCCGTCAACCAGAATGTGAATACAGCAGGAGGAAAAAGTATCACGGTGGAATACAATCGTGAGGACGGCAGCAAGGTGCAAACCACCTATATGCATTTGTCGGAAGTAAATGTAAAAGTGGGCGATGCTGTGTCAGCTGGACAAAAGATAGGTGTAACAGGCAATACTGGAACAAGAACCACAGGAGAGCATCTGCATTTTGGAGTAAAAACAATTGCAGCAGACGGGACAAGTCGGGACGTGGATCCATCCAGTTATCTGGCAGAAATCGCACAAAAAGGCAACATCAAACAGCAAGCCTTGTATAATGGCAATGACCTGTTGGCAAAATACAAAACCGATGTGCCAAGCAATACAGAAAGCATGTCACCTGATGCATGGATGAAGAAGTTGCTGTCGTCTGAAGATAACGGTGTAGGATTACCAGTTGGCAGTGACCCTATCTTGGAAATGGCAATGACAGCTTTCTCATCGTTGATGATATTGGCTGTGAAAATAGATAACAAAGAAGCCGAGGAACAGAAGGCAGCTATCAGTCAATCTGTCAGTGAACGGTCTGTAGATTTGACTTCACTGGTATCAGGCATGAAAACGTGCAGTCTGAGTATTGCTGACAATGGTCGTGCGATACTGACTGCAGACAATGGCAATGTCAAAGTAAGCCGTGAACTGACATCTGCAGAATTGAGCAGACTGTCTGCCACCTTGAACGACCAAGGACTGAGCGAAGAGACCAAACGGTTGCGAGTAGCAGGAATGATAAACAGCATTGTCATCAGTCAACAGGCTTCGCAAAATTTTGAGCAAGGAATGCAGGAACAGCAGGGACGCAACGAAAGCATGCACAGATAAATGAAGTGTGATGATTGAGATAACTTTTTAAAAAGTATAAGACTATGATGAAATGTAAAGTAACTATTTGCGGTGTGGTTAACAAAGCTGCCACATGTCGCACGAATAAAGAAGGGAAGCCGTTCGTAACATTTAGTGTTGCAGTGGTTATCCCTGCCAAGAACGGAATCAATAAAACAATTAAAGTTAGCGTGTTGAAGGATGGGACACTGACGGAAGTAGGCAATATTGTGACGGGACAGCGCATAGAAGCAGTCGGTGTGCTTATCCCCAGGAAACATGGTGAGAACATGTATTACAACATGAATGCAACAGCTGTCAATACCGATACAACAGTAAAGGAAGACAGCATTGTAGGACAGTTGGAGTTCCGTGGAAAGATAGGTAAAACCATCGACGAGAAAAAGAGCAAGAAGGGTGAGCCGTACCAAATGTTTTCAGCTTATTCAGCGACTAAAGCAGAAAACGGTTTTGAATACATCTGGGTACGGCTTGTCCGCTTCAACAAGGAGCGTGAGGCGTGGTTAGTACCAGGATGCCGAATAACGGCTAAGGGTGAACTGGAGTTGTCACTCTATAACGACCGACTAACATTCTCATGTAAAGTGGACGAATTGGCGGAATACGTACCACAGCCGTATAACCCTAATGCTTGACGCTTATGGCAAGATACAACAAACCAACCAGTGATGGGCCGAGCAGTGAGGAAAAAGCTTTGGACCTATTTGCTGAGATGATGATAGAAAAAATCCAAAGCATTGACAAAGACTGGAAAAAGCCTTGGTTTACAGATGGTGCACTGCAATGGCCGAAGAACCTTAATGGTAGAGATTATAACGGTATGAACGCTCTTATGCTGCTCATCCAATGCGAGAAACAAGGTTGGAAGATACCCCGTTTCTGTACATTCGACTGTGTGCAGCGGTTGAACAATACGGAGAAGAAGGATGCAAACGGAGAGGCATTGCCACGTGTGTCTGTGTTGAAGGATGAGAAATCGTTTCCTGTTTTTATAACCACCTTTACCTGCGTTGATAAGGACACCAGGGAACGCATCAAATATGATGACTACCGTCAACTGTCGGAAGAAATGCGGAAGCAGTACAATGTATATCCGAAATTACAAGTCTATAGAGTTTTCAATGTACAGCAAACCAACTTGCAGGAAGCTCGTCCCGAGATGTGGGCAAAGTTGGAAACAGAGTATGTAAAACCAGTGCAGGAACAAGGCGAACAATTCTCATTCGCTCCTATTGATGCAATGATCAAGGACAACCGCTGGATTTGTCCCATCAAGCCACAATATGGAAACAATGCATATTTCTCAATTAGCAAGAATATGATTGTAGTGCCAGAGAAGCAACAGTTTGTGGATGGAGAATCGTTCTATGGAACCTTGTTTCATGAGATGGCACACTCGACTGGACATGAGACAGTACTCGACCGTTTCAAACCTACAACATTCGGTTCATCTGAGTATGCACGTGAGGAATTGGTGGCAGAATTAGGCAGTGCGCTTGTCGCCCAAAGATATGGAATGGCAAAACATATCAAAGAAGACAGTGCAGCTTATTTGAAATCATGGTTGCAGAGTCTGAAGGAGTCACCACAATTCATCAAGACCACGCTGCTTGATGTGAAGAAAGCGACATCAATCATCAATCAACATATTGATAAGATGTCGCTCGAACTGGAAGAAGCACAAACGGAGGAGGTTGTAAAAGAAGCAGACCAGAAAGTTGCAGATAATAAGACTGTTGCACCATATTATTACTCTTCTGTTGCCTATCTGCAGAGTACCGATGACACAAGTGTACTGGATAGTTTGAAAGACGTAGGTGACTATGACCGTCTGCTGCAAGAGGCAAAGGAATATGACCAAGGCGATGCCATTGATTTGGAACACACGTATAAGAGTGCCTTGCAGAACCGTGGTGACGATGTATTGGTAGACGATGCCCATTACGCTGTGGTATATAATGGTAGTGTTGGCGGCACCTATGAGGTGATGCGCAAGGTGACAGAGGAAGATGTTCGTGACAGTATTACTCGATACGGATTGCCTTCTGAGGCATCAAAGGATGTAGAAGAGGTGGCAAAGTCGATGATTGCAGAAGACTTTTCTGATTTGTCAAGGCGCAAAGCTCCAGTCTTTGAAATGCCAAATGGCGATGTACTGCATCTGCAATACGACCGTGAGCACGACAGTTTTGAGCTCGGAACTGTTACCAATGCCGGGTTGGCAGTGCAGCATATTCTCAGCTATGACCACAGCTTGTCACTTGCAGACAATATTGAGGACGTGTATAACACGCTTTGTGAGTTGCCAGACTATCAGTTACAAGAGGAAAACGCGGAAGAAGAAAATGTAGCAAAGGCTATGTTCCGCAGATAAGAGAAGTCAGCCGTAGGGAGAAGTTATTGTCCTCTCCTTACGGCTGGCTTTTGTTTGGTCTAAGCGTTGAAAGCGTTACTGAGTGCCGTGTGCAACTGATAGACCATATCCTCAGCAGCGTTCATGTCCGCTACGATGTCGGCTATGTGGTATGGCGCACCGTTATGTCCGTGTCCGTCTTCGCCAATCCACAGGTAGGCTTCGTAATCCGGGTCGTAGTCTTGGTAATAGTCAAAGATATTCTCCAAAAGCACATCGGGGTCGTTGTCAAAAGTGTTGGCTGAGAAAGAGAAATCCTGTCCTTGGGGCGTGAACTTTGCAAAATTGAAAGTGATGCGTAATTCATTCTGCTCCTCGATAGTGACAGCCCAACCTTCTTTTTCGGCTACACTGATAACCATGTCTTGTATCTTTTCCATATTGTGATAGTTTTTGTGCCGTAGACTGGTTTGAGCAGCCTACGGCAGATGTTACAAATTAGTTCTTTTGGGGCTTTGAGTAAAGGCGATGAAGAAAGCTACGCAATTCATTGTCTTGTATGTTCTTCAGTTTGGTTGGTGTAAAACCTTTTACCTGACATACATGGAACTTGTCATTAATCCCATATTTGGAGCCATCAATCTCTATTTTCTCCAATTCGTTTGCTGATACATAGCCGTATTCCGTTTCGCACAATCCGCATACAATAGTGAATAACATTAAGTCATTTCCTTCAGTCTGTCCTTCAAGAACAAACCATCTGATGTGTCCTATAGTAAATACAGCCACACAAATAGCGTCTTTGCCTTTTTCCTCTTGAGAGTAAAGAGGAAAGTTTTTTATTGCCTCCATAAACTGAGGCGTAATCAGTTTGTTCGTCATATCAATACTATTTTGCTTGTTCATAAATATTCGGTTCGCTTGTCAC
>OBII01000425.1_pt1 | contig 17696 bp, 13 predicted proteins | sample 2433771 | NCBI WGS metagenome assembly OBII01 (sample SAMEA2452127, study PRJEB22498) | human gut metagenome | biome: human feces; feature: human gut; material: feces | place: Australia | collected 2012
TGGGGCTTGCCCGGTTGATACGCAGCAACCTCGACCTGTCCTGCCAGTCGAAGGTATCGCTAGCCGCAGAGATCGGTTTCGTGAAGCAGTATCTGGCGGTGGAAACTCCGCTGATGGGCGATGATTTCGATTTCTCGCTGCAGATAGATCCCGAAGTGGATGTGGAGAATACGTATATCCCGTCGATGTTTGTCCAGATTCTCGTAGAGAATGCCCTGGTTCACGGGCTGAGAGGCTGGGAGGGAAGGAAGAGCTTGCAGGTAAAGGTAGGCAGAAAGCAGCCGGGCTATACCGTGGTTTCCGTGCTGGATAACGGCAGGGGATTCGATATCCGCCAGAAGGGGAAGAAGCGTACCGGACTGGGCATCATCACCCAGACCCTGGCTGTGGTGAACGAGCATAATCGCCACAAGATGACCTTCTCGCTGCAGAACCGGAAGGCAGAAGATGGCAGCGTGGCAGGATGTCTGGCGCAGGTATGCATACCCGATGGCTTCGTGATGTAGCAGGACTTGCGAAATTTGAATATAAACAATATAATAAGGTGTATGAAAGTTGTAATCATAGACGACGATAAATCTTCAGGCAAGGCTTTGGCTGATTTATTGGAAACGAAATACGATATAGAGGTGCTGGGATGCGCACTCTGTGGGCTTGACGGTCTGGCGATGGTGAACAAGTACCAGCCCGATGTGCTCTTCCTGGATGTCCAGCTGCCCGATGTGAATGGCTTGGATTTCCTGGATAAGCTGTCGGGATTCGTGCACCGCCGCTGCCAGGTGGTGATGTACACGGCATACGATGAATATATCCTGACAGCCTTCCGCAAGCAGGCTTTCGATGTGCTGCTCAAGCCTATCAATCCCCAGGAGCTGGATACCATCGTCAGACGACTGGAGAAAGAGGCAGTGAAAGAGGCAGAAAAAGAGCTTGAGGCTGAGAAAGAGGCTGAAAAAGAGGCTGAGAGAGTGGTAGGGGCTGGCGTGAAGAATGCACCCGTTGCGAACGGCAAACTGCTCTTCTATACCAACTCCGTGGATTTCAGACTGGTGGATAAGGAGAATGTCTGCCTCTTCCAGTATAATCACGAAGTGAGATGCTGGGAGGTGGTGGTGGCTGATAACAGGAAGCCTATCAGGCTGAAACGCAGCGTGAAGAGCACCGACCTGCTCGCGCTCGCCCCTCATTTCATGCAGGTAAACCAGAAGTTCATCGTCAACATCAATTACCTCATCGAGGTGGTTGACAATGTTTGCCATTTCTATCCTCCTTTCGATGAAATCGACTATGTAAAGGTGGGCAGACTCTATAGAAAGAAGCTGATAGATAGATTTTTAAGTATTTAAAAACATAATAATTATGATGAAAAATAAGTATTCGGTCATCATCATGATGATTGCCCTCTTCGGAGGACAGACAGCCCTGGCGCAGGAGAATATCGTTCCAGAAACTCCTCCCGTTCCGCAAGACCGGCTGGACACCCTCTATTACAACAAGAGCTGGAAGGTAACCCCTAACAAGGCTTTCGCCAACTATTATCGCCTGGCGCTCTATCCTGCTGATTCTACGGCAGCCAAGGAGTTCCGCACCTACTATATGAGCGGCGAACTGCAGGGCGAGGGAAGTTTCGTGGTCCTCGACAAGAAGGATGATGCCAAGAGCCAGTTTGCCGGCACCTTTACTACCTATTTCAAGGATGGACAGGTAGAACAGAAGAAGACCTATCTGGCAGGACAGCTCTCGGGCGAATATACCTCTTATTATAACAACGGCAACGTGAAGGAGCATTTCTTCATGAACCAGGGCAAGAAGATGGGGGTAGGAGCCTCTTTCACCGAGAACGGCAGGGTATGCACCCTTACTCCCTACAAGAATGACGTCCCAGAAGGCTTTTATGTAGTGGTGGATGCCGACGGCAACTATTCCAAGTATTCGCTCACCGACCACCAGCCTATTCTGGAAACCCCTTCGCCTGATGAAATCCTCACCGAGTATAAGAACGGTGTGGCATGGCCTTACTACAACAAGAACGGACTCATCGTGGGCGTGAGCAATTCGATGGTGGATGAGAACATCGGCGATTACCGCGAAATCGGCGTCTTCATCGTCAACAAGAGCATGATCAATGTGGATATCGACCCTTCTCAGATTGAAATCTACGATATGAAGGGCGGCAAGCGAAAGGATTTCGAACTGGTGGGCGCTGATGAGTATGACAAGAAAATCTTCAAGTTCAAGAAGAAGGTGGCTAAGCGTGCGGTAAAGAACAAGGCGATTGTGCAGACCGAACGTGAAAACAACGTGAATGCCAACCTGGGCGCACAGGTGTTTGATGCCGGAACCTCCAATACGCTGAAGGATTTCCAGACCCGTATCTGCCGGATGCAGCAGCTGGAAGACGGCAACCGCATGAAGTATTCCGACAAGATGCCTGAGGACCTGGGCTATCTGGAGCGCACCACCATCCATCCCGGAGAAGTGGTTTCGGGCTATCTCTATACCACCGACCGCAAGGCTGCCGATCTCTTCGTCAAGGTAAAGATCAAGGGCATCGACTATCTCTTCGAGTGGAAGGCAAGCAAGAAGAAATAACGTGTGTGAGATGTGAATGCTAACTATTTAAAAAATAATGGAAATGATGAAAAAGATTTTGATGATGGCCATCTTGTGCCTCGTATTTACAACAAGTGGTTTTGCACAGTTCAAGAGAACAGCATTCAATCATGTGGGTCTGAATGCAGGTGTGGGTACCGAAGGTATCAGCATAGGTGTGGCGGCTCCTGTTTCCAATTTCGTGGAGTTGGAGGCAGGCGTGGATATTCTGCCAAAGTTTCTCTCGATTTCTGATAAGGCGAACATAACGACAGATGCCTCTATCATCGTTCAGGGACAGACAGTAAGGATTCCTGATTCCGAGGTGGATATTGATGCAGATTTCTCCCGCACAGCCCTTCATGCCAAGGCGAATATCTATCCTTTCGGCGGCAACAGCAAGTTCTTCGTGGCTGCCGGCTTCGCTTTCGGCGGTGCCAAGCTTGCCAAGTTGAGCGGTCACAGCGATAAGCTGGCGCAGTTTATCAGTAAATATCCTGAATATTCAGATGAGATTCTGAAAAACGTAGGTGCGGAACTCTCGGATTATAATATCAAGTTCGACAAGAATGGTGATATCAATGCCGACCTGCGCTGCAATTCCTTCCGTCCTTATCTCGGTCTGGGATTCGGCAGAGTGGTTCCTAAGAACCGCCTGGGCTTCCGCTGGGAGATCGGCTGCCAGTATATGGGCAAGCTGAAAATCTATCAGAACGGCTCGGAGGTAGATGTCAGGAAAGCTCTCAATGATTCGATGGGTGAAGATGGCGGTGACATCGCCGATATCGTGGATAAAATCCAGTTCTATCCTGTGCTCAAGTTGCAGATTGTGGGCAGAATCCTGTAATCAAAATAAGAAAAGTTTGAATTATACATAAAAAAATGGGCAGAATGGTAGCAGTTAGCCAATTATTTCGTAACTTTGCACCCGCAAACTTATAAAATAATAAAAGAAGAATGGCTAATTTGAGATTTGAGGTTGTAGCCGAGGCCTTTAAGAAAAGACCTGTAGAGGTAGAGGCTCCCAAGGTGCGCCCTTCGGAGTACTTCGCCAAGTATGTATTCAACCGCCAGAAGATGTACAAGTATCTGCCATCCGATGTGTACGAGAAACTCATCGATGTGATAGACAACGGTAATCGTCTGGACCGTTCCATCGCGGATGCCGTGGCTGCCGGCATGAAGCTCTGGGCTGAGGAAAACGGGGTAACACATTATACTCACTGGTTCCAGCCATTGACAGAAGGTACTGCCGAGAAGCATGATGCCTTCGTGGAGCATGACGGAAAGGGTGGTATGATTGAGGAATTCTCTGGCAAATTGCTTGTCCAGCAGGAACCTGATGCCAGCTCATTCCCTAACGGCGGTATCCGCAATACCTTCGAGGCTCGTGGCTATTCTGCATGGGATCCTACATCGCCTGTGTTCATCATCGACGATACCCTCTGTATCCCTACCATCTTTATATCTTATACCGGTGAGGCTTTGGACTACAAGGCTCCATTGCTCCGCTCGCTCCATACCCTGAGTGAGGCGGCTACCGAGGTGTGCCACTATTTTTATCCACAGGTAAAGAAGGTGCAGACCAATCTCGGTTGGGAGCAGGAGTACTTTCTGGTAGATGAGAGTCTCTACTCGGCACGTCCTGACCTGATGCTTACGGGCCGTACCCTGATGGGACACGACTCTGCGAAGAACCAGCAGATGGACGACCACTATTTCGGAACAATCCCTGAGCGTGTGCAGGCTTTCATGAAGGATCTGGAAGTACAGGCGCTCGAACTCGGCATCCCTTGCAAGACCCGTCATAACGAGGTGGCACCAAACCAGTTTGAGCTGGCACCTATCTATGAGGAGTGCAATCTTGCCGTAGACCATAACATGCTCCTGATGAGTCTGATGAAGCGTGTGGCTCACAAGCACGGTTTCCGTGTACTCCTTCACGAGAAGCCATTCGCTGGTGTGAATGGCTCGGGCAAGCACAACAACTGGAGTCTCTGCACCGATACCGGCGTACTGCTCCATGCAGCAGGCAAGACACCGGAGGACAATCTCCGCTTCGTAGTCTTCATCGTAGAGACCCTGATGGGCGTTTACAAGCACAACGGACTGCTGAAGGCTTCTATCATGAGCGCTACCAATGCCCATCGTCTGGGAGCCAACGAGGCACCACCAGCCATCATCTCTTCATTCCTCGGAAAGCAGCTCACCGACCTGCTCGACCATATCGAGAAGGCTGACAAGGAGGAACTCTTCGCCCTGGCTGGCAAGAAGGGCATGGAGCTGGATATCCCTGAGATTCCGGAGCTGATGATCGACAATACCGACCGCAACCGTACCTCACCATTCGCCTTCACCGGCAACCGCTTCGAGTTCCGTGCCGTAGGTTCTGAGGCAAACTGCGCATCTTCTCTCATCGTATTGAATGCAGCCGTAGCTGAGGCGCTCGAGAACTTCAAGGCTCGTGTAGATGCCTTGATAGCCAAGGGCGAGGACCAGACTTCGGCTATCATCGACATCGTTAGAGAGGACATCAAGACCTGCAAGCCTATCCGCTTCGACGGCAACGGCTATTCTGACGAGTGGAAGGAAGAGGCTCAGAAGCGTGGCTTGGACTGCGAGGCATCCTGCCCGGTAGTCTTCGACCGTTACCTGGACAAGGAGAGCATCGAGATGTTTGCCAAGACCAACGTGATGAGCGAGAGTGAGTTGAAGGCGCGCAACGAGGTGAAGTGGGAGACCTATACCAAGAAGATTCAGATTGAGGCTCGTGTGATGGGCGACCTGACCATGAACCACATCATCCCTGTGGCTACCCACTATCAGAGCCGTCTGGCAAAGAACGTAGAGGGCATGATTCACATCTTCGGTGGCGAGGAAGGCAAGAAGCTGACTGCCCGCAACGTGAAGATTATCCGTGAAATAGCCGAGCGCACCGAGTCGATAGAGCGTGGCGTAGAGGCATTGGTGGATGCCCGCAAGGTAGCCAACAAGATAGAGAGCGAGCGCGAGAAGGCTGTAGCCTATCATGATACGGTAGCTCCGAAGATGGAGGAAATCCGCTATCAGATCGACAAGCTTGAGCTGCTGGTAGCCGATGAACTCTGGACCTTGCCGAAGTATCGTGAGCTGCTGTTCATCCGCTAAGGCTGATTCCGAATCAATTCCGTGCGTAATCCGTACAGCAGGAATGCTCTTCCGATAACTCAGCGTAATCCGATGAAGAAAAATAAAGAATTAAGGAATAAATAAAAAAAGAGGATGTGTCATGAACTTATGACACACCCTCTTTTTTTTGAGAAGTAATTGATAAAATTCTAAGATTTCTTGTGCAGTTCTACGACATGCAGCTCGTCACGCCCAGAGAGGCGGCAATAGCGGTCAAGATAGATATTACTATCTGAAATACAGTTTTCCATGTTTCTTTCTTCATACGCAGTTTTTTTTAGTGATTAATGATTAGTGATTTACAAACTTACGTTGTCGCCGCCGCCGTCAGTTCCGCCGCCAGTGCCCTGACTGGTACCGCCGCCGCCCTGCGATGTTCCGCCGTTATCCTTGTTGGTCTCCCCGCCAGCGCCCTGGCTAGTATCACCTCCGCTCGGCGTGTTCTCAGTTCCACCGCCATCAGCTCCCGATGTATAATCATCGTAAGCCACGATCTTGGTGAGCTTCTTCAGCTCGGCGTTGCTCCAAGATTTTGTGTTTCTCACAATCAGATGCACGCCCTGCACGCTAGCCGCCGTCACCTTCTCCTTGCTCACCTCGCCACGCGAAGTCATGCCGATGGAGAACAGTCCGAGGTCAGAGAAACGAACGCTCTTGCCGTCCAGAATCAGATGCTTCAGACAATCCAAAGTATCCATCAGCACGCCGTGGATGGTGCCTCGGCTGTATGGAGAGTTGTGCTCAGAGATATGAGTCACGAAGTCCTCGAAACTCATCTCACGGTCGCTTACGGCAGTAGCATACCAGAGCTTCTTACCAGCGTTCTCACCTGTCTGAGGGGTACGCATAATCTTACGATACTTACTAGTTCCTTGTCCCATAGTCAATCAGTTTTTTAAAGGGTTAATAATTAATTTAATATCTCAAGAAAGTTCCACACGCTTTTCTTTTGACGATGCAAAGGTACGGCTTTTTTAGGGGACCACCAAAAATCAGGGTGTGATAAGCCCCGATTTTCAGCAGCCCCAGAATACGAATCCCGTTAATAATTCTAACTCATAATTTTGAAAAAGAGAAACCATAGTTTTAGAGATAGCAAACCATAGTTTTTCTCCTCAAGAGCTATCACAATAACAGTTATCACAGTTTCTCGAAACACTTTTCTTTTTCTCATTCCAGAACTAACTATATATATTATATATTTAATAATATATATAGTTAAATTCTATTTAACATTTTCCTTCCTTTCAGATACCCCCTCCGTAAAAACTGTGATAACTGTTATTGTGATAGCTGTGATGTGAGGATGAAAGTTCCACAAATCACCGAATAAAGAATAATAGACTACAAAAAACAAGTCAATTGCACAATTTTGTCTCATTTATGTAGAAAAACACCCCCGTAGTTGCGTTTTCTCGTAAAAATCAGTTATCTTTGTAGGCGAATGGCATTAGCCATCATATGTAGAGTACACTATCCACAAGTTGTGGCAGATTTGAAAAGGTATAGAATATGGCAAATATGACATTGGCAAGCAATAGCGAGTTCAAAAGTTGGGTCTCGCAATTGAAAAAAGATATACGCAGTGCACAAATAAAGGCGGCAATCAAAGTGAACACAGAATTGCTTCGCCTTTATTGGCGTATGGGTGCAGATATTTGCGAAAAGCAGAAATCTGCATCTTGGGGCGATGGCTGGCTCAAAGAATTGAGCCGTGAACTTATGGCGGAGTTTCCTGATATGAAAGGTTTCTCCTATAGAAATCTAAGGTATATTCGCCAATGGTATGAGTTTTATTATCAGCGAATTACAATTTGGCAACAACCTGTTGCCAAATTAGGAGAAGATAATGGGCAACAAGTTGTTGCCCAATTAGACGATGTAAATATGCAACAACCTGTTGCACAAATAAGCGAGGAGGCTTTCTTCTCCGTTCCTTGGGGGCATCATCTGTATATCATATCCCAGTGCAAGGATGTTAATCGTGCCGTGTTCTACTTGAAAAAGACAGTAGAAAATGGTTGGAGCCGTGCTGTTCTGCTTAATTATCTTGACACGAATCTATATGAACGACAGGGAAAGGCTGTAAACAATTTCAATAGATTGTTGGCTGACCCTCAAAGTGAATTAGCAGCACAAACGTTGAAAGACCCTTATAATTTCGATTTCCTCACTCTTGACGGTGAGTATCGGGAGCGAGAGTTGGAACAGGGACTTACCCAAAATGTCACACGCTTCTTGCTTGAATTGGGTACGGGCTTTGCTTTTGTCGGGAGTCAAGTTCCACTACAAGTAGGAGAAGATACGTTATATCCCGACTTGCTTTTCTATCATTTGGAACTGCGCTGCTATGTCGTCGTAGAACTGAAGATAACGAAATTCAAAGCAGAACATCTGGGACAGTTGGGCGTATATGTAAGTGCAGTCAATCATATAAAAAAGAAGCCTACAGACAACCCTACGATAGGGTTGCTTATCTGCAAGACCAAGAACAATGTGATGGCGCAATATGCTCTTGAATCGACCAATCAGCCAATAGGCATCTCCGAATATCAGTTGTCTAAGCTCATGCCTGAAAACATACAGAGCCAGTTGCCTACAATTGAAGACATTGAAGCAACACTTTCTGATATAAAGGAGACTAAGAATTTCAAAAAAGGGTAATGATATGGAAAATAAAGATAATATACCGCAGTTCGTGAATAGCGACTCTTTTATGGCAGACAAGAACTATGTGAAGTGGTTGTCTGACCTGAAGAAACGCTTCCACATTGCACAGCTCAAAGCTGCTGTCAAGGTGAATACGGAAATGCTCAAATTCTACTGGAGTTTGGGCGAGGACATCTGTGAGAAGCAGAAACAATATAAGTGGGGAGCAAAGGTTATAGATAGGCTTAGCCTTGATATGCGTTCGGAATTTCTTCAGAGTGAGGGATTTTCAAGAGCTAACCTTTACCACATAAAACGCTGGTTTGCCTTCTATTCCAGCCAAATGGAAATTGTCTACCAAGCTGGTAGACAATTACAGAAAGTGGATAATGCTAATACGCCTATTCCCGATATATTGCTTTGCGTGCCTTGGAGACATCAAACGGTAATTGTTTCCAAATGCGATACAATAAACGCTGCGATGTTCTATCTCAACAAGGTGGTTGAAGGCAACATGAGCCGCACGGAATTGGAGCATGTTATTAAGGCTCAACTGTACGAGCACACCAGCAAGGCTTTGAATAACTTTGATGTTACACTGCCGCAACCTCAAAACGCACTGGCAACAGAGATTATAAAAGATCCATACAAGTTGGATTTCTTCTCATTGCCGAGCAAGTTCAACGAGATGGACTTGGAGAATAAATTGGCTACAAATATCACTCGCTTCCTCTTGGAACTGGGTAAAGGTTTTGCGTATGTCGGTCGACAGATGGAACTTGACACACCAAGTGGCAAGTCATACTTCCCCGACATGGTGTTCTATCATACTCGGCTGAAATGCTATGTGGTGGTGGAACTGAAGATTGTGGATTTTATGCCAGAGTTCATCGGCAAACTGAACTTCTATGTTTCGGCTGCTGACGAGTTGCTTAGAGGTGAGGGTGACAATCCAAGTATTGGTATTCTTCTTTGCAAGGACAAAGATTCGTCTGTGGTAGAATGGTCGTTGCGTGGCATAACTACTCCTTTGGGGGTGGCAAGCTATCAGCTGCAAGAGGTCTATGAACGAACATTGCTTGAAATAAAGCAGGAAGCCTCTGAGGAAGAATAGTAAGAACGTTTGAAATCTGCCACACGCTGCATTTTGCAAAGTATATCGGTATGAATGCATCATTGCTCAGACAATATGCCGCTGGCATCAAGGTGCCACAGGCCAAGAGCTTGGAAAAAATAAGGCAAGGCATTGCCAAGATAAAAGGAGATTTAGACGCTGGTCTCTTGATAGATAAACCAGTTCTACAGTATGTTTGAATGATGTGCAACCAAAAGTTGGTTGTACTTCATAAAAATTAAATAAACTCTTAAACCCCTGGTGCGAGATGCATCGGGGGCTTTTTATGTGGAAATCATCCACAAATTTTCAAAGAACTATTTTGTTGCATGAAACGTTAAATATCAGAACGCAATATAAACAATTAATAGGGATATTTTCAGCTTGTTTTTAAGAACATAGAACTGGACACCCTATTTATTTAACTTCTTTCCAATCAATGAGTCCCTTGCCCATGTCATCTAATTCTACTGCTAATCCGATAACCTTTCGCCCATCTGCCAAGAATGGTTTGAGATAGCCATTGTCTATAATTTGTTTTTCAGCAGCATTCAATCCTCCATTGTTGGTTAACTTCAGTTCCACTACATAGATGAAGCGGGAGGTTGAGGCTACGATGTCTATTCTACCTGTTGATAACATGTGTTCTACCTCTACTTTGCATCCTATGGCATTCAAAATGGTGCTAATGATGAGGCGATAACGCTCCTCCATATCCATACTTGCTAATTTCTTATTGCTATATGGGACATTTGAAATGAGAGATTTCATACACTTCTTGGCTTCTTCCAAATTGCCATTGTTCAAGCTGTGCATTAACTTACTTTGTATGGAGACAATATCCGTAATGTCCTTTTGGGTCAGTGCTGGCAGTACGGCTTTGTAGAGAGCCTTTCTTACTTCCTCATTCGGAAAGCCTAAAGAATATCCATCTTCATCAAAACCCTTGATCGTGAGATAACCTGTCTGATAGAGGAATAGTTCGGCACCGCCTTCTATGACATCTGATGTTTCCAGAGTGTCTTTGTCGATGTAGCAATCTTCGAAGTCATGAAGGCGTAACTCCATGTTGTTCACGAATTTATTCAGCATGGAAGTGGCGCCGGATGAAATCCAATAGTTGCGCAGACGCAATTGGGAGAGGGCGTTGAGCAAGCTGAACGGATTGTAGATGTCGGTCATGTTCTCATCGCTGAAATGATAACCGTCATAATAGGTCTTCAACTTGTCGTGTGCTTCTTCAATGCTGCATTCCATCTTATCTGCCAAGGCCTCCAACTCTGGGGCGAAGTTAACTGTCATTTCTTCCTCGGTGATGCCACAAAGAGGGGCAAATTGTGGGAGAAAGCTGACGTTTGTCAGATGGTTAAGTACTGAGAACAGGGATATCTGGGTAAACTTCGTGATGCCTGTGATGAAGACAAAGCGAAGTACATTCCCCTTGAGCTTAAGTACTGAAAATACCGATCTATAGACTTCTGTGCAACCATCATGATCTGGTGTGCTCCAAGAATGCTGCAAAGGAGAATCGTATTCGTCTATCAAGACAACTACTTGCTTACCTGTCTTTTGATAGGCAGTGTCAAGGATAACCTGGAGGCGTACGGATTCGCGAGATGTCTCTTTAGGCGTGATGCCGTATAATGCTTCGTATTTCGAAAACTCAAGATTGAGATAGTCTTTGATTTCGGCAGCAGTGGCACCTGCACCGCTCATGTCAAGTCTGATGACGGGATACTCAGTCCATTCTTCTTCCAGTTCCATAATCTTCAGCCCCTCAAAGAGCTCTTTCTTGCCTTCGAAGTAGCATTGCAAGGTATCTATAAGCAGAGACTTACCGAAACGACGAGGACGGCTCAGATAATTGTATAAATCACCTGAGTGAGTAAGTTGCCATACCAAGTCGGTCTTGTCAACATATAAGTAGCCTTCCTTGCGGATAATGCTAAAGAATTGTATGCCTGCTGGCAATTTCCTTGTAATCATCTCTGCCATAGTCTTTCTGTTCTTTTATTCTTTTGGCAAAGATACATTTATTTTTCCATTTGAGCAAGAATAATGAGCAATAAATGCACTAATTGGTTCTATAAAACGAAAAATGCTGCAAGAACCGAGGCTCTTACAGCTTTTCTTTTAGTACGTTTGGCATGAGCACTGTCTAACGGGGGAAAGTCCAGAGCAAGCCCTAATAGCGGGATTTGCATAGCAAAGGCAAGGGTATCCAATATCACAACAACCCTTAATCACCAACAATTCTGCCCTGAGACTGTGCAGGAAGTTCTTCCTTTTTAGGTTCACTAGAATTTATGCATAGCCACACACTTTTGCAGGTGATCCAAATTTTTCTCCAAAAGGAGTGAGTTTCTCAGATTTAATTTGTATCTTTGCCGTGTCTATCGTCGGATTTTCTTGTTTTCTTTTTGCAACACTAAGATAAGTGAATTCTTCGATATGGTAAGACCATGGGCAACTTTTTGCTGCTTAGGTACTTAAAAAGTTTGATTTATAATAGTGTTGCGGAATTAAGGTAAAACAAAACCACTATGAGAAAAATGTTATTGATGATGCTTTTGGCAATATGTACCTTGAGCATCAGTGCGCAAAGCGCAAGCAACAAAGATGCCACGATTGTTAGCGACATCCAGTATAAGAGTAATCAAGACGCTTATGTCAATGAGCGTTGTAAACTTGACATCTATTATAGCAAAGGGCAGAAAGATTGTCCTGTGGTCGTTTGGTATCATGGTGGTGGCCTTACCAGCGGAAGTAAGCAACTGCCTTCCCAACTGATGTCCCAGGGCTATACCATTGTGGGTGTCAATTATCGCCTCCTCCCTACTGTTACCATCGACCAGTGCCTGGATGACTGTGCTGCCGCCTTGGCATGGGTATTCAAGAACATCGAGAAGTATAATGGAAGCAGCAAGAAAATCTTTGTTTCAGGCCACTCAGCCGGTGGATATATCACGGCGATGCTTGGATTAGACAAGGAATGGCTAGACCGTTATGGTGTAGATGCCAACCAAATTGCTGGTTTGATACCTTTCAGTGGACAAATGATCAGTCACTTTGCCTATCGTAAGATGAACGGCATTGATAATCTTCAGCCAACGATAGACAAGTATGCTCCTCTTTTCCATGTCAGAAAGGATGCGGCTCCCCTGATTCTGATAACGGGTGACCGCAATATCGAACTGTTTGGAAGATATGAGGAGAATGCCTATATGTGGCGAATGATGAACCTTGTTGGCCGCCCAGATACCCAGCTCTATGAAATCGCTGGTCATGGTCATGGGCCAATGGGTAATCCTGCCTACCATATCCTCATTCAAAGCATCAATAAAATCCTGGGCAAAAAGTATGAGTTTTAGTGGGGCATCTGCAAAAGCGTGTGGATGTGATTCACTAGAATTTGTGCATAGCCACATGCTTTTGCAGGTGATCCATATTATCACTTAAATAAATTCTCCATTGTAACCTCTTTCTGCACAATTCCACTATGCTTGCCATACGCCACACCATAAGTGGTAATCATCGTAAGATGAACAGACTGTTTTGGCGACAAAGTGCTCTTCAATGCCTCTATGCGATGGCGCAAACGCATTTCTTCATCCTTACTTATATGATAAGGAGCACTGGCAAACTTCATCTCGCATAGATTGACCACGTTGTCATCCCTAAGAATCAACAAGTCAATCTGCACGCCTTCTTGTTCATCATCTCCCTTCACACTCCAGGCAGAAACAGAAGATTTGACGCCAGCAATCTGAAGAGCACGCTTGATTTGCTCTATATGTTGCCAACAAACCTCCTCGAAAGCCACCCCATGCCAAGCCTTCAGAATGTCTGAAGTCATGTTATCATTGGTAAATCCTGCATCACATGCATTAGCTTTCACATATTTCAGCCAAAAGAGGCAGAAATTATCCATCAACTTATAGCATTCCACACTCTTCGCCTTACCATAAGGATGATATCTCATAATAAAATCACTCTCCACCAAAGCTGCAAGCGTATTCGTTAATCCACCACCCAAAGGAATACCGGTGGCATTACTGATTTCCTCACGAGTGAAACCTGCATGACGAGTAGCCAACAGCCTGACTACCTTCTTGCTATCCTCTGGATTATTGAAGATGGCAGCAAAAAGCCGATTGAACTCATCACGCAAACGAGGCTTGCTACCAAACAGAATCTTATCCACATTCTGCTCGAAGCTCAATCCTTTCTGGAAATAGCTTATATAATAGGGTATGCCTCCAAACACCATATAACTTTGCAAGATATCATATTGGCTCATTTGGATTTGAGCATGCTCAAAATACTCCTCACACTCTCGCAAGGTAAAGGGAGATAGTTTGATTTCCGCAGTCAATCTGCCATAAAGTCCACCTTTGTTTCTCGACAAATTGCTAAGAATCCATGAGGTAGCACTGCCACAAACGATCAGCATGATGTTATCTCTGCCACTGCACCATCCATTCCAAAAGTTCTCGAAAGCAGGAAGAAAGCCAGACCTAGGCGTATCCATCCATGGCAGTTCATCTATAAAGACAACCTGTCGCTCACCTGTATCCAAGTGTTGCAACAACTGTTCCAGCTGGAAGAATGCCTCCATCCAGGACTTAGGTTGTTTATATCCCTCAAGTCCTTGATTAAGAAGCGCATAATAGAAGCTCTCCAGTTGAACCTTCATTCGACTTTTGTCACTATCTTGGTCAACTGGCGAAACCCCTGTATGCTGAAAGGTAATGCGACCCTTCAGTGCCTGCTTGATAAGAAACGTCTTGCCCACACGTCGTCTGCCATATACGGCGACAAACTCTGGTCGGTCACTGTAATACAACTTGTTTAATTCTGCAATTTCCTCTTTTCTTCCTACTATCATAGTCTCAAAACTTATTATATTCTGCCGCAAAAGTACAAAAAATATAGTTTGCGGCAAAATATAATATACTATAATCTGCCGCAATTATACTTTTTTAGCGATTTGCGGCAGAATATAACGTTCCCCTCGTTAATCCTTAGCAAGGAGACCATTTTCTATAGAAGGTTGGTAAAACTACTACAATATTATAGAAGATTTGCGTATTTTCTAATATTTCTGCTAAAAAGATTTGCGTATTTTCGCATGTTCGCACGACCATAGATACAGTGATTCTATTGCGTGTATTCTGAAAAGCTAAACACTGTTTAGCCAATTCAAAAGAAATCAAAAAGTTCTATACTGCTTATTCTCAGATAGTTATGAATCCCCCCCCCAAAAAAAAAAGTTGGGGGAAATTTGAAACACCACATTCTGTTCAATTCTTACCTCAAGTTGGAGAAAAGGAGCAAGACATTGCGGAGATGCTTTTTTCAATACCATGGACACACCATAAGTTCATCCTTGACAAGATAAAGGGTGATGTGCAGAAAGGATTGTTTTTTGTAGCAAAGACAAAAGAGGTTTACTTTTGACGAGCAACATTTCTTTGTGGATTTGGTGTTCTACAACCGCTTGCTGCAATGTTATGTACTCATTGACCTAAAGATGGGCAAATTGACACATCAAGATTTGGGGCAAATGCAGATGTACGTGAACTATTATGACAGGCATATGTCTATGCAGCGGCTTACCAGCTCTATCTGCCCGACAAAGCCTTGCTGCAAGCCAAGGTGAAGGAATGGATTCAGGAGTTTGAGGAGAATGAAGAAATAAAGAAATTAGAGGAAGATTAAACAAAACTCAGAATGAATACAAAAGCGTTACGCCAAAAGATACTCGACCTTGCGATACATGGAAAACTTGTACCGCAAGACCCTAATGATGAACCTCATCTAAAATTCCTAAAAACATAGCAATCATGCCATCTGGTCTTTGTGCATCAATAGCAGCATCATATCACTGAATACTTTTTGTGCAAAAATAATGCCTTTGAGTGATTTTGTAGGAGCCAAATAATAGAAAATATGTGGTAATATTAAAAAAGTAGTGATTTTTTTGGAGGTTCAAAATAAAAATATTACTTTTGTACTATAATAAAAAAACAACAAGAACGGAAAGCCCCACCTGGTGATGAGACTGAGCGCTCAAAACCGGGTGGGGCTTTTTCGCCCCTAAGAAAATAATAATGTATGAAAACAATTGAAGAAGAAATCGACGAATACTTCGTCAGACCTTTAATGAAAATATTTGATGGTGGAGAAGCTCCTGAAGGCTGGAACATTCGCAAAAAGGCAGAACAATACAATCGTTCTTTCCATGACCAGGTGTGGATGATAAAGTTTCACCACAGGATGAAACCTATCTATTGGCGTCTTCTGTCGGGTGACTATTCCGAGAGCATCGATTGTTCTGATGTGCTTTATCCTGTATCCTTATGGATGTATGCCTATGATGAGCTTGGTAAACTCGTAGGCGAGCATAATATAATGGATCTTCTGAATTCTGCATACTACAGAGCGGGCGGACTATATAATTTCTTCCATTTATTGCGATGCATTATGGACCAGTCTTACCGTCCATATATCAAGCAATGGCCAGAGAATGCAATTGATAAGGAGCTAGAGAAACTGGAGGTTAGCGGTGATAGCGTGCGTGGAGAAATGCTGTGCGTTTTGTCGGCTTACCTGATGATAGAGCACACGGATTTGTCAGAAAAGCATAAGGATTTTCTGGAGGAACAGTTGGAGCAAAACTGGGATTACTTGACAAATGTGTATTCTTTTATGGTAAGAAGAATCGTTGGGTCTCATTTCAAGGGCTTCGTGCAGATTATCAACAATGTGGCTGTTGCCCAGTCTTTTCATCCTTATGTGCACATATTCCGTAAAGCGGTTCTCATGCGAAAGGATGAATTGTTTGTTACTCCCAAGAGTAAGGAGAAACTGGCAAGACACATGGCAAAACTGGAGGATATCTTGAAGACTACTTCACAGAGAGAAGATTTGGACGAATTGTGCAACATCATCTTTGGATCTGATTTTGAGGAGATGATGAAGACTAGATACATGAGTTATGATGAGCTGGATGAGCAGCGAAGGGAGTTGCAGGATTCTGTGGGGAAGTTGTCTTCTGAAATGGAGAAGGTTACGAAGAAATTTGCCGAGGCTGTAGAGTCGCGCGTGCCCGTTGATTTGATAGAGACGCAGTTGCTGCGTCTGGATCCTTCCACGGCATCAGCCATCTTTGGTAATCTGTCTCTCCTCCTGGCAAAAGACCCGGCATGGGCTAAGATTCAGCCTGAGCTGTCTGAGAAGATTATGCAGAAATTCATGCCGCAAACTCCGGTTGTTAATTGTGGGACTTATTATGGTGAAGGTGCGATGCATGAAGATCATAGGAGTCAGGTCTATCTGGCTCCTGAAAGTAATGCTTCAAATAAAACAATGTTGGATTCTAAAACAAATAGACAATGAATGCATATTATGAGGATGGTGCCGTCCACAACGACCATCATAAGGAGTTAACTATCGGGGGAAACGTAACGGCTGAAGCCCTCAAGCAAATCATGGCAAATTTCTTTGATGATGATTCTGATTCTGAAGGATGCAAACCGGTGGATGATGCGAAAAAAAGTGCTTCCAAGGCTGCCGGAAGAGTGGCTGAGGTGCTCTTTCCCGATAAGAATGGCGAGAAGGATGTGAACCTGACAGAGAAAATGGCGCATGCTTTCGTGAACTATCTCAAGTTGCATCATATCTCTAATGAGCAGATTTCTACCACCGACGGATTGCTTAATAAGAGCGTGGCAGCTTTCTTCCAGTATTGGAGCGGTCGGGGCTACTTGTACTCGGGAACTCCTAATGGGGCATCTATCTCACGGTTCTTGCGAGAAGATTGCCATCTCGAAATGAAGGTTACACAGAAATCGTATGGCGATTATATCAGAAAAAAGATTATCGCAGGTCATATTGATGTTGATGTGGAGGTAAGTGTTGAGGACTATATGAAGTCGCTAGAAGATTGAAGCTTTCCGCCGAATAGTGGATGCCGTTTGACGTAAAGAAAATAATTATATCTCTATAAAGTGTTGATATAGAGGGGTAAGACGATGGTTTTGCCCCTTTCTTGTTTCCGCCGAATTCAATTTGGCGCATTCGGCGGAAAAGGCGTAACGGAGCATTCTTTCTACTTTTGCCCCAGATTTCAGAACGATACCGGTTCTGAGGTCTGGGGCTTTTGCGTTTT
>OBII01000442.1_pt1 | contig 17271 bp, 10 predicted proteins | sample 2433771 | NCBI WGS metagenome assembly OBII01 (sample SAMEA2452127, study PRJEB22498) | human gut metagenome | biome: human feces; feature: human gut; material: feces | place: Australia | collected 2012
TGGGCTGGGAGTGGGCTTTCATCATCATCGGTGTGCTCGGTTATGTATGGATGGGTCTCTGGGTGTGGCTTTATGAGAAACCATCCAAGAGCAAGCACGTCAACAAGGCTGAGCTTACTTACATTGAGCAGGATGAAGATTTGGAGAAGGTAAATGCTGAGGCTGAGAAAGTTGAGACTGCAGAGGCTTCTGAGGAGAAGACAATCGGCTTCCTCAAGTGCTTCAGCTATCGCCAGACTTGGTCGTTCATCGTGGGTAAGTTGATGACCGATGGTGTATGGTGGTTCTTCCTCTTCTGGGCTCCAGCTTACTTCTCTGATCAGTATGGTTACTCTTCAGACTCTGGTATGGGTATTGCCCTCATCTTCACTCTTTATGCGATAGTTACGGTATTGAGTATTGGTGGCGGTTACTTGCCAACCTATTTTGTAGATAAGAAGGGTATGAATCCATATATCGGTAGAATGCGTGCGATGTTGATTTTTGCCTGCTTCCCATTGCTCGGTCTGATTGCTCAGCCTATGGGTGAGTACAGTGCATGGTGGCCAGCTATCATCATCGGTTTGCTCGGTGCGGGTCATCAGGCTTGGTCTGCCAATCTCTATTCTACCATCGGTGATATGTTCCCAAAATCTACTGTTGCAACTATCACCGGTATTGGTGCGATGGCGGGTGGTATCGGTTCTTTCCTCATCAACAAGGGTTCTGGTATGCTCTTCACCTACGCAGAGGGTCAGGGTTCTGCCTTCACCTTCATGGGCTTCGATGGCAAGCCAGGTGCTTATATGATTGTATTCTGCATCTGTAGTGTGGCTTACCTCGTAGGCTGGTGTATCATGAAGGCATTGGTGCCTAAGTACAAGCCTATCGTCGTAGAGTAGTTGATGGTTGATGGTTGAAGGTTGATCGTGAACCGTTAAGATAAAATGTGTACTTGAGTACTAGTTTAATTGAAATTTATGATAGAAGCGCAGCGGACTATTTGTCTGTTGCGCTTTATTTTTATAGGGCATTGGGTATTTTTTGCCCCTAAAATACGCAAGAATAAATAAATTGGTTTAAAATATTTGTGCGTATAATTTTTTTTTGTAACTTTGCACAAAACTTAGTATATTACTTAAACTTAAAAAATAATGAAGAAAGCAGTTGTGGTTATAGCTTTACTCAGCCAGGCTCTGGGCTTGACTTATGCCGATGATCAGACCGGGACAAGGGGTATCGGACAGTATCCGGGACGCCCATCTCAGTTTACGGCTCCTCAAATGGTGAAGGATGATACCTATAGGAACATCGCCTTGAACCGTATGGTATATACTTCCTCGAATGCCGATTTCAATCTTACAGGTCATCTGGTAACAGATGGTATCATCACCAGCAAGGCTCCTTCCTTCCTGAGTGTAAGAACGAATGAAGGCGAGTTGTCCAACCGTGACAAGGAGAAGATGATCGATGGCAACACGGTCACCAGTCAGTATATCAAGGGCGAGAAGGCTTTTGCTGAGTTCAATTGGGAAGCCATGAAGGTAAACCTCAGAAACCTGAAGTTTACAGGTGAATTGGCTTACTATCAGGACAAGGCTACTCAGGGGTATGTGATTCGTGTGATGGGTTCACACAATGGTACGAAATGGGAAGTGCTGGGAGAAGAGAAAGGCACCGGACTTCCTGGCGAGGCTACCAGGCAGCAGGTAAGTTCCGACCCAAACAAGTTCCAGGATGTGGTGCGCCTGCCGCTCCGCAAGCTGAATGTTTCCATTCCTTTGAAGAAACCGGGCAACTACGAGCACGTACGCATCGAATTTACTATGCCGGGTGCTGCGTGGTGGCGCGTCAAACTCATCGATAATACCACTTCATGGCGTCCTTCCATGCACTTCTCCAGTGTATGGAAGTCAGAATTGGCAAAGAATGCACAGTGGCTCTATGTAGATTTGGGTACTGTGGCTGATTTCGATCAGGTGAATCTCTTCTGGGTCAACAAGGCTCGCCAGGGCAAGATTCAGGTTTCCTGTGATGCCAGAAACTGGAGTGATATTGCTACCCTGGGTCAGCAGAAGCAGAAGGGCTTGACCGAGAAGGTGGCTTGCAAGGGGCATGGCAGATATGTGAGATTGCTGCTTACCCAGCCGGATGCTTCCGGTCGTTATGCCTTGTCAGAGATGCAGGTGATGGGTAAGGGTGGCTTGCGTGCCGAGGCAGCCAACACTTTGGCTTCTAAGAATGGCAAGCAGATGCTCAACCAGTGGCAGCTGCGCCGTGAGGGAAGTGATGCCTGGATTCAGGCTACCGTTCCTGGAACCGTGCTTACCAGCTATATGAATATCGGTGCGGTGCCTGATAACCGCTACGATGATAATATGCGACAGATTTCCGAGTCGTTCTTCAATTCTGATTTCTGGTATCGTACTACCATCAACCATCAGCCATCTGCCAACAAGAACCAGCATACCTATCTCAACTTCGATGGTATCAACTGGAAGGCAGATATCCTTCTGAATGGTGAGAAGATTGGCAGAATCGACGGTGCCTTTATCCGCTCTCGCATCGACGTGACCAAGAAGTTGAAGACGGGTGCCAACAAGCTCGAGGTGCATGTCATCAAGAATGCCCACTTCGGCGTAGTGAAGCAGAAGAATCTCCAGAATACCGACCTCAATGGTGGTGAGTTGGGTGCTGATAACCCAACCTTCCACGCATCTATCGGCTGGGACTGGATTACCAATACCCCAGGTCGTGAAATCGGAATCTGGAATGATGTCTATCTCACCCACGATAACGGTGTGAGCGTTTCCGATCCGCTGGTAACATCTACTTTGAATCTGCCGGATACATTGGCAACCATGACTCCATCTGTCTTCCTGAAGAATGCAGATGCCGTGGCTAAGACCGTGAAGCTTTCCGGTTTTATCGGTAAGATCCAGTTTGAGCAGGAAGTTAGCCTGCAGCCAAACGAGAAGCGTGAGGTGGCTTTCGCTCCAGCTGATTATCCTCAGCTCAAGAACCAGCGCATGAATCTCTGGTGGCCTAACGGCTATGGTTCTCCTTATTTATATGATGCTGGTTTCAAGGTTTTTGACAAGGCTTCAGGCGAGGTAATCTCTGAGGTCAACTATAAGGCGGGTATCCGCCAGATGAGCTATGCCGACCTGGATACCCAGACCAAGATCTACATCAATGGCAAGCGATTGAATCCATTGGGTGGTAACTGGGGATTCTCTGAGACCAACCTCAACTACCGTGGACGTGAATACGATGCTGCCGTTCGCTACCATAAGGAGATGAACTACAATATGATTCGCGACTGGGTGGGTCAGATTGGTGATGAGGAACTGTATGAGGCATGCGATAAGTATGGTATCATGATCTGGCAGGACTTCTGGTTGGCTAACCCATGGGACGGACCGGATCCTGATGACGACAAGATGTTCCTCGAGAACTCTGCCGATTACATCTCCCGCATCCGCAGCCATGCTTGTATCGGTATCTATTGCGGTAGAAACGAGGGCTTCCCTCCTGCATCCATCGACAAGGTGCTGAGAGAGCAGGTCAAGGATATCCATCCACAGTTGGGGTATATTCCTAGCTCAGCCGACCTCGGTGTCAGCGGTCATGGTCCTTACCAGATGAAGTCGCCATCTTTCTACTTCGCTAATCAGAGCCATAAGCTGCATTCTGAGCGTGGTATGCCGAATGTGCCTACCTTCGAGTCTCTGAGCCGAATGATGGAACCGGAGCATCTGTGGCCTCAGAGCGATGCTTGGGGACAGCATGATTATACATTGAAGGGCGCCCAGGGTGGTGAGTCTTTCAACAACATCATGGAGAAACGTTATGGCAAGCCTCAGAGTGCTGAGCAGTTTACCAAGTGGGCACAGTGGCTCAACTATGATGGCTACCGTGCGATGTACGAGTCTTCTCAGCAGGACCGTCTTGGTTTGCTCATCTGGATGAGTCATGCCTGCTGGCCAAGCATGGTATGGTGTACCTATGATTATTACTTCGAGCCAACTGCTGCTTACTTTGGTGTGAAGAAGGCTTGTGAGCCATTGCATATCCAGTATAATCCGGTGAAGAAGGTTGCCGAGGTGGTCAACTTTGCCGGTGGTGCCAAGAATGGCTTGCTTGCCAAGGCTCAGGTCTTTGATATGTACGGAAAGTTGATCAAGGAGGAGAGTAAGGAAGTGAATGTGGCAGAAGACCAGACTCTCGATGCCGTTAGCGTAAGCGAACCGGATGAGGAGGTTTACTACATCAAGTTGACTCTGGAGCAGAACAACCAGGTGGTTTCTGACAACTTCTATGTAATGGGTAAGGAAGAGGATAATCTCCAGGCACTCTCTAAATTGCCAAAGGCAGATGTTGCTGTCAGCGGCAAGCGTTTCGTTCAGCAGGGCGAAGAGTGGGTTGGCGAGGTAGAGATCCGCAATACCGGCAATGTACCTGCCCTCTTGGTTCGTCTGAACCTGAAGGGTGGTGATGGTGAGCAGATTCTGCCTGTTATCTACAGCGACAACTACTTCAGTCTGATGCCGAATGAGTGCAAGACGATCAAGGTATCTTATCGTGATGAGGATGGCAGAGGTCAGGCTCCATACGTAGAGATTACAGGTTTCAATAAGTAAAACTGAAAGTAAAATAAAAAAGCGCATCAGAATTCTGATGCGCTTTTTTATTTACTTGAGGAATCCCTGCTGCTTGAGGGCATCGAGGAATCCGATGCTCATGGCTTCGCAATCCTTCTTGGTATATCGGATATCGGTGAAAACCTGGGCTAATGTTTCTACGTTATTGATGCGTACAAACTCCTGGTTCTCTTCCAGTGCTTCCTTCTCGGCATAGAAGTCATCAATCTTTTCTGGGGTATAATCCTCGAAATGCTCGTTGTGTATGATGCTTCTCAATGGCAGACGGTCGCTCTGGGCAGGCTGTTCATCCGGCCATCCGATGGTAAGGGTAGCCACTGGCATTACCAGCTTCGGCAACTTCAGGGTGTCGATGATCATTTTCGGCATATACACCGTGGTGCCCAGGAAGCAGGTTCCCAGACCCGCCTCTTCTGCCAGATTGGTGAATGTCTGGGTAAAGAGCAGGGCATCGGTAGCCGCATTCATAAACGAGAGGATGTTGTCGTATCCCGGGGTTCCCTTGCGGTTTTCTGCCCAGAGGGTGGTGCGGCGGTAGTCAGCGCAGATGGTGAGTACCACAGGAGCATCTGTCACCATCGGCTGGTTGAAGTGGGCAGGTGCCAAAGCCTTCTTTCCCTCTTCGCTGCGGGTTACCACTACGCTGTAGAGCTGCAGGTTTCCCATGGTAGGAGTACGCATCGCCTCTTCCTGCAAACTGTTCAAAAGTTCATCTGTTACCTCTCTGTCAGCATATTTGCGAATCGAGGTTCTTTTCTTGATTGATTCCATATCTTGTTTCTTTTTTTGTGCAAAGATAATGAAAGTTTCCTAAAAAGAACACGGTTCTTTTACATTTTTTGCTTCATAATGAGCTTTTCGTGCGTTTTTTGATGAAATATCTGCTCAAACGTTTCATATTTTAGAAATATTGTTTTAATTTTGCAGCTAATTATTAAACGTTTAATATGGAATATACTGAAAATATGACTTTCGAAGAGGCGAGTCACGCCTTGATGAAAGATTTGAAGACCCGATTGGCTGAGCTGCACGGGCATTTCGATGATCAGAATGTCGATTGGCATAAGCTCCATCAGCCATTGGCGAAACTTGTTTCCGAAGAAACGCAGAAATCAATCGGCAGCCCGGAAGTGGTTGAGGTTCGACCTAAGGAATTGGAGTGCGATGTGGTAAGATACCAGAACAATAAGGAGAAATGGGTGGCTCTGGTCGGATTGCTCAATGGTCATCCCTACGAGATATTCACCGGTTTACAGGATGAGGATGAAGGCATCATGCTCCCCAAGTCTGTCACCAAGGGCAAGATCATCAAGACGGTGCTCCCGGAAGGACAGAAGAGATATGATTTCCAGTTTGTCAACAAGCGTGGCTACAAGATTACCGTCGAAGGATTGAGCGAGAAGTTCAATCCCGAGTATTGGAACTATGCCAAGCTCATCTCCGGTGTTCTGCGCTATCGTATGCCGATTGCCCACGTCATCAAGCTGGTCAATCAGCTGCAGCTCACCTCCGAAACCCTCAACACCTGGCGGGTAGGCGTGGAAAGAGCCTTGAAGAAGTACCTCTATGAAGAAAATGGAATAGATAACTTGGAAAACGGAATAGATTATAAGGAGACTGAAGATGAAATTGATGAGCAGTAAGATATACCTCAGGAATGTGCGTTTCCACGCTTTCCATGGCGTATTGCCGCAGGAGGGAATCGTAGGCAACGATTACCTCGTCAACCTGGTGCTGGATTATGACTTCTCTTCTGCCATGAAAACCGATGATCTTAAGGGAACCCTCAATTATGCCGAGGTCTATCAGAAGGTAAGAGAAGAAATGGCTGTGCCAAGCAAGCTTCTGGAGTATGTGGCAGGCAGAATCGCCCATAGGCTCTTTTCCGATTTCCCGGAAATCCAGAAACTCCAACTCTCTATCACCAAGGTAAATCCTCCGATGGGTGCCGATAGCGACGGCGCTGGGGTAGAGGTTGTATTAACAAATGATAAAACTTATAGTTAGAATTAGGTTTTCTGATAATAAAGTAGTAATTTTGCAAAATCATCAGAAAGTATGTGTAAGAAAGTAACACTGATATGGATCTTCTTGTGTGTGTTGGTAATGACTGCATTCGCTGCCAATAAGCGTTTCACGCTGGTCATCGATCCTGGTCATGGTGGTCATGATGCCGGAGCACTCGGAGCCATATCCAAGGAAAAGAATATCAATCTTGCCGTTGCCTTGCGTTTCGGTAAGTATGTGGAGCAGAATCTCCCGGAGGTAAGAGTCATCTATACCCGCAAGACGGATGTCTTCATCCCGCTCAATGAGCGTGCGAATATCGCCAACCGTGCCAATGCCGATCTCTTTATCTCCGTGCATACCAATGCCTTGCCGGCAGGAAAGGTGGCTCGTGGCTTCGAGACCTATACCCTAGGTATGCACCGTGCCAAGGATAATCTCGATGTGGCGATGCGAGAGAACTCCGTCATCTCGATGGAGAAGGACTATCAGCAGAGATATCAGGGCTTCGATCCCCGCTCTTCTGAGAGCTATATCATCTTCGAGTTCATCCAGGGCAAGAACATGGAGCGCAGCGTAGATCTGGCTCGAATGATCCAGCGAGGTGTCTGCGATGGTGCCAACCGTCCCGACAAGGGCGTGCATCAGGCGGGATTCCTGGTCTTGAGAGAGACTTCTATGCCGGGCTGCCTCATTGAGTTGGGTTTCATCACCACTCCTGATGAAGAGCGCCTGCTCAACAATGACAGCAGAGTGGATGATATCGCCCGTGGCATCTACGAGGCTTTCGCAAAATACAAGAATAAGTACGATAAATCGGTTTCCGTTCCTTATCGTGCCTCGGATTCCGAGGATGTGAATATCCCGAAGATTGTTCCGGATCAGGAACCTGCGCCTAAGACTCGTGTCGTAACGAGGGGAAAGCAGCCGAAGCGTGAAGAGGCAACGCCTGAACAGCCAAAGCGGGTGGTGAAGAAGCAGGAGCCGAAGAAGGATGTGAAGAAGCAGGAACCGAAGAAGGAAGTGAAGAAGGCTGAGATAGCCGATGCGCCGGTCTTCAAGCTTCAGATTTTCGTAGGTAGTAGAAACCTTCGCAAGGGCGATGCCCATTTCAAGGGCGAAACCGATTACGATAGTTTCCAGGAAGGCAATCTGGTGAAATACACCCTGGGTGCATCCACCAATTACAACGAAATCTATCGCCTGCGCAAGGAAAAGCTGGATAAGTTTCCGGAGGCTTTCATCATCGCCTTCAAGAACGGACAGAAATATGACGTGAACCAGGCTATCCGGGAGTTCAAGCAGAACCGCAACCGGTAGTTCCTCCACTTCTCGGGCAGCCTGTAGCTCCCTTCTCGGGTAGCCGGTAGCTCCGCAGCCTGTGATTCGCTCTATATAAATTAGGTATAATAAAAAGAACAAAAATAGATAAATATGAAACTGACAAAGGAAATTAGGATAGCGTTGGTCGCTATTGTAGGTATCTTGGTGATGTATTTCGGAATCAACTTTCTGAAAGGCATCAACTTGTTCTCTACCAATAACACCTACTATATGACGTTTGATGACATCCAGGGGATGGGTGCTTCTACCCCTATCTATGCCGATGGCTACAAGGTGGGTACCGTGGATCAGCTGGATTTCGACTATTCCGGAAAGGGTCCCATCAAGGTCAAGGTGGATATCAACAAGGATCTGAGAATCCCTGCAGGTAGTACCGCAGAGATTGCTAAGGATATCATGGGAAATCTCCAGGTTAGTCTCCTGCTTGCCAACAATCCTCGTGAGCGTATCGAACCGGGCGGCATCATCCCTGGCACCGTGAATAACGGTATGATGGGCAAGGCTGCCGAAATGATTCCGGTTGTTGAGAAGATGCTGCCTAAGCTGGATTCCATCCTCGCCAGTGTGAATGCACTCCTGGCTGATCCAGCCTTGGCTGCTTCCCTCCACAATGTGGAGACCATCACCAGCAACCTCACCGTTTCCACCCGTGAGCTGAATATCCTGATGGCTGGCTTGAACAAGCAGGTTCCGGGTATGATGAAGAAGGCGAATGGCGTTCTCGACAATACCAACCGACTCACCTCTAATCTGGCGAGCCTCGATGTGCAGGGCACACTCGACCGTGTGAATGCCACCCTAGATGGTGCACAGAAGTTCACCGAGCAGTTGAACAGCGGAAAGGGTAGCCTCGGTCTCCTCATGAACGATACCCGCCTCTATGAGAATCTGAACTCAACCATGTCGCATGCCGACTCTCTGGTTATCGATCTCAAGGCGCATCCAAAGCGCTATGTTCACTTCTCAATTTTTGGAAAGAAAGACAAGTAGAGACTCGGATATGCCGTTTTAAAGGCTTCTTTGAGGAAAATGCCAAAATAAATTTTGTCTAAATAACAAAGGCAATGTTTCACGCCCCGGAATAGCTACAGAACTTGTTGTTTTTTAGCTATTTCGGGGTGTTTCAAAATTGTTTCACCGCCCCTAAAACGTAATTGTGGATAACTTTCTTAGTTGCTTGATTATGAGATAGTTATCAGGGTAGTCTTAAAATATTATAAATAGCCCGATTTGCTACTTTGGGCTTTTTTTTGTAATTTTGCAGTCGATTTGCATCAGGTGGTGCAATCTGATGTAGTGTTAAGGTAAAAAATCAATTAAATAAATAAGTAGTAAATAGTGTCAATGTTAGCAAGTCCAAAAGCGCTTTGGGACAATAGTCTTTTGCTTATAAAGGATAATGTGTCAGAGCAGCAGTATAATACATGGTTTCGACCGATAGTCTTTGAGTCGTACAAGCCTTCGACCAAGACTCTGTTGGTTCAAGTTCCAAGTCCATTTGTATATGAATACTTGGAACAGAACTATGTTGGCTTGTTGAGCAAGGTCCTTCATCGCAATTTCGGCGATGGCATCCGTCTCACTTATCGTGTGGTAACGGATAAGGAACACAGGTTGACCCAGGATGTGGAAGCTGATCCGGCTGATATTGATGAGGCTGAGCGCAAGAGATTGGCACAGCAGCCACAGACACAGGCTAACCCGGCAGAACCACAGCAGCCTGAAGACATTGACACCCAACTTGATCCGAAACTCACCTTCAATAATTATATGGAGGGTGACAGCAACAAGCTGCCACGTTCGGTGGGATTGTCTATTGCTGAGCATCCGAATACCACGCAGTTCAACCCGATGTTCATCTATGGTCCTTCTGGTAGCGGAAAGACTCACCTGGTGAATGCCATCGGTCTGAAAACCAAGCAGATGTATCCGCAGAAGCGTGTGCTCTATGTCAGTGCCCGCCTCTTCCAGACACAATATACCGATGCGGTGCTGCATAATGCGAGCAATGATTTCATCAATTTCTACCAGTCTATCGATGTGCTCATCGTGGATGATGTGCAGGATTGGGCAGGCAAGGCGAAGACCTTGAATACCTTCTTCCACATCTTCAATCACCTCTTCCGCAACGGAAAGCGTATCATTCTGGCAAGCGATCGACCTCCGGTAGAACTCAAGGATATGCCAGACCGACTCATCACCCGTTTCTCTTGTGGACTGGTGGCGGAGTTGGAGAAGCCGAATGTGGAACTCTGCGTGGATATCGTGAGCAACAAGGTGCGCAAGGACGGACTGAAGATTCCGAAGGATGTGGTTTCCTTTATCGCACAGACCTGCAATGGCAGTGTGCGTGATCTCCAGGGTGCCATCAATGGTTTGCTGGCTTACAGTATTGTATATAACAGCAGCATCGATATCCGACTGGCTGAGCGTGTCATCAAGCGTGCCGTCAAGGTTGAGGAGAGCAACAAGGTGCTCACCCTCGATGAAATCGTGGAGGCGGTCTGCAATCATTACAAGGTAACGGTGGCTGCAGTCAACAGCAAGAGCCGCAAGCGTGAGTACGTGGAGGCGCGTCAGGTGGCGATGTTCATGGCTCAGAAACTCATCAAGATGCCTGCTTCCAGAGTGGGCAAACTCATTGGTAATCGCGATCATAGCACGGTTATCCACAGTTGCGCCAAGGTAGAGGAGCGACTGAAGATTGATGCCGAGTTCTTCGATGAACTCTCCAGCATCGAGAATGGATTGAGAGTGAAGAGATAATTATCATAGATAAGCACGGAACCTTGGTATAGTGGTTCTCGTTTATATAAATGAAACAAAAGGAAGTCGGATAAGTTTGTATTTGTCTTGGCTTCCTTTTTCCGTTTCTCTTTCCTTCGAACTTTATGATTACCTTGTACATAAAGTATTTTGAGCCTTTTTTCGAAAGATTTTTGGGAAAAAGCGATTTTGTATCATTCTTTTTTATTATATTTGCAGTCGAAATAGATTTGAGCCTAAACTAAACTCAGATATAGTTATGGAACAGAACTTAAAAGTTATATTATATGCCGTAGGTGCGATGATTCTTGCACCTCATACCCTCTATGCCCAGTCAGAAAATATCAAAGGTTTGGACTCATTGCGCTTATACGGTTCGGTGAGCGTGGTGGAGCCTGAACTGCTGAAGAAGGGCGTACTCAATAATGCCCTTGATGCCTTGAATGGACAGACGGCTGGTGTAAACGTTACTACCAATGGTCTCGACCGTATTGCCATGCTCAACTCTGTGCGGGTTCGTGGTACCACTTCCATCATGGGCGGCAACGACCCATTGGTCATCATCGATGGTGTAACCTCGGATGTAGCAACGCTTGCTACGATCTATCCTGCTGATATCGAAAGCTTTACCGTGTTGAAGAATGCCAGTGAAACCGCTCTTTATGGTTCTCGTGGTGCTTCGGGCGTTATCCAGGTGAAGACCAAGAAGGGAACGGGTAAGGGATTTCAGATTTCTTACGAGGGCAACTATGGCATCGAGGCGATGTTCAAGAGTATGGAGATGCTGAATGCCGCTGAATATATAGCTGCTGCACAGAAGTTTGGGCTGGAATATAATAATAAGGGATTTGATACTAATTTTTCCAAGGCTATCACCCGAACCGGAAATGTGCAGAACCATTATCTCGCCTTCAGCGGTGGTACTCCGCAGAGCAACTATCGGGCTTCCTTCGGCTATATCGACCATAACACCATCATCCGGAGCAAGGGCTATCGCAACCTGGTGGCTAAGATTGATGTTACCCAGAAGGCGTTTGGTGATAGACTGACGGGTGATTTCGGCGTATTTGGTTCATCCTATAAAAACAATGATATCTTCGACAGTCAGATGCTTTTCTATTCTGCCGATGCCATGAATCCTACCTATCCTTTTGATAGGCTGAATGGCAGTTGGGTGAAGAATGGAGCTGCGTCGCAGGTGAATCCTCCCGGTGCCCTGCTCGAAGAGCGCAGGGATACGAAGAACATGAACTTCAATGCCCATCTGAAACTGAACTATGATATTTTGAGCAACCTGAGCATTTCTGCCTTTGGGGCATACAGTTATACTTCCAACGAGAATAACCAGTTCTGTCCTACCTGGGTGTGGGCGCAGGGCAATCTCTATCGTGGGGAGTTCAAGAGCGAGGAATGGCTTGCCAATGTTTCCTTGAACTATCAGCGGGTGTGGGGCATTCACAGCCTTAAGGCGATGGCAGGTGCTGAGTATCAGAAGGATATCCGTACGGGATTCTGGACTTCTGCCAAGGGATTCTCAAACAATAGTATGTATTACCACAATATCGGTGCTGCCGCTTCCCGACCTTTCGGCGGTACAGACAGCAACTATGAAGACCAGGCGCTGGCTTCCGTGATGGGCAACATCGACTATACCTTATATAATAAGTACAGTCTTTCGGTTTCCATGCGTGGCGACGGTTCTTCTTTGGTGGGCGATGACCATACCTGGGGTTTCTTCCCATCCGTTTCCTTATCCTGGGATATGAAGCAGGAAGAATGGCTTCGCCAGCTCAAGGCGATTACGATGCTCAAGTTGCGTACGGGTTATGGACGTTCGGGTAATCTGGGCGGCATCTCTGCCTATACCACCATGAACACTGTGAGACAGAACGGCATCGTTTCGGTGAACAGTTCACCTGTGGTAACGATGGGTATGATTCGCAACAACAATCCCGACCTGAAGTGGGAGACGCGTGCCACCTGGAACTTGGGTGCCGACCTGGGGTTGTGGAACAACCGTCTCGTGCTGACGGCGGAGTATTACTATTCCAAGACCACCGATATGCTCTATGCCTACGATGTGCCGGTGCCACCTTTCGCCTACGATAAACTCTTGGCAAACATCGGTTCGATGAGCAATCAGGGATTGGAGGTGGGCTTCTCCATCACGCCTATACAGAAGAAGGATATGGAGTTGAACATCAATATGAATCTGGCTTGGCAGAAGAACAAACTCCTCTCGCTCAGTGGCGAATATGATGGCATGCAGATGTCGGCGGCGGATATCACGGCGATGGGTGCCTTATCGGGTGCCGGTCAGCATGGCGGCTATAACAATGTGGTCTATCAGATAGTGGGACAGCCGCTGGGTGTCTTCTATCTACCTCATTGCAAGGGACTTGTAGAAGATGGCAACGGGCATTATCGCTATGATATCGAAGATTTAGATAAGAACGGAACCGTGGATTTGAGTGATGGCGGTGACAGATATATCGCCGGACAGGCAACGCCAAAGGTGACGCTTGGCTCAAACATCAGTTTCCGTTATCGCGACTGGTATCTCTCCTTGCAGATGAATGGTGCTTTTGGACATAAGATTTTCAACGGAACGGGGCTGGCATATACCAACATGTCGAGTTTCCCGGATTACAACGTGCTGAAGGGTGCCCCGGAGAAGAACATCGTTGACCAGAATGTATCCGATTATTGGCTGGAGAAAGGTGATTATCTTAACTTCGAGTATCTCACCCTGGGTTATGATATTCCAATCCGCAAGGGGGTGGTGCAGTCGCTCAGGGTGTCGGCAAGTGTGAACAATCTTGTCACTATCAGCAGTTATAGCGGACTGACGCCGATGATCAACAGTTATGTGGTGAACAGTACGATGGGTATCGACGACAAGCGGACCTATCCGCTTTACCGCACCTTCTCGCTGGGTTTGAGTGTTCAATTCTAAATGCAGAACTTTAAATGCAGAAATATATGAAACGATATAGACTATACTTTTTCCTGATAGCAGCCTTGACAATGACATCGCTGACGATGACATCCTGTCTGGATGAGCATCCGAAGGACCAGCTCGAGGAGGAAGCCATTTATGGCTCTGCCTTAGATATTTATACCAACGCCGTGGCTTCACTCTATAATTATATCGGCGGCACCAACGAGAGTGAGGGGCTTCAGGGCACCTGCCGTGGCATCTACGACTACAACACGCTGACTACCGATGAGGCGATGATTCCGATTCGTGGAGGCGACTGGTATGACGGTGGGTTGTGGAATGCCATGTACCGGCATGACTGGACGGCTGATGATGAGCCGCTTTATGATACCTGGAAGTATCTCTATAAGGTGATAGTTCTGGCAAACAAGTCGCTCGACATCATTGAAGCCAAGTCGTCTCTGCTCACAGCAAACCAGAAAGACCAGTTCCAGGCAGAGGTACGTGCCTTAAGGGCATTGATGTATTATGAGGCGATGGATATGTTTGGCAGGATTCCGGTTATTCTGTCTTCGGGAGAAGCTGCCCTTTATGCGAATGCTGGGGGAGCTGATGCCACTCTTCCTTCTGTCACAGGTGCTGCTCTTCCTTCTCAAAGCGAGCGGAGCGAGGTGTTCCACTTCGTTTTCAGCGAGTTGCAGCAGGTGCTGCCTTATCTTCCCGATGAGCATAGCAACAAGGAGGGCAATTACTATGGCCGCATCACGCAGCCTGTGGTTAACTTTCTGCTGGCAAAATTGGCGCTGAATGCCGAGATCTACATGTTTGATGACTGGACCAAGGGGTATGCGAAGCGACCTAAGGGCAAGGATATCTATTTCATGGTGCAGACTGCCGATGGAGCTTCTCTGCTCAATGGCGGCAAGGCGAGTGCGAACCGCAGCAAGAAGTTGAATGCCTGGGAAACCTGCATTTACTATTGCGATAAACTTGCCGGGGAGGGGTATGACCTGGAGGCAGATGATGCCTTCAATTTCTCTACGCACAATGAGACATCGAAGGAGAACATCTTTACCATTCCAATGGATAAGAACATCTATACCAATCAGTTTCATTATCTTTTCCGCTCTTACCATTATACGCATGGTGGTGCCTTGGGATGGGGTAGTGAGAATGGTACCTGTGCTACGATTGCTACGATGAAGGCCAACCGTTATGGCGAAGCAGACGAGGACACCCGTTGCAAGATGAACTTTGTGGCAGGTGTTGTGAAGGTGGATGGCAAGGAACTGCTGATGGATAATGGCAAGCCTCTGGAGTATCAGCCTTTTGAGGTGGCTCAGAACCTGACTGGCAGCAAGTATATCAAGACGGCTGGAGCGAGAATGGCGAAATACGAGGTAGATAGAACTTCGTATATGGATGGTAAGTTGCAGAGCAACGATATCGTTCTTTTCCGTTATGCCGATGTACTGCTGATGAAGGCGGAAGCCAAGGTTCGCCTGGGAGAGAATGGTGATGTGGAACTGAACAGGATCCGTGCTCGTGTAGGCATGCCGAATCGCAAGGCAACGCTTGCCAACATCCTGGAAGAGCGATTGCTGGAACTGGTATGGGAAGGTTGGCGCCGCCAGGACCTCATCCGTTTCGGCAAGTTTACCGCAGCTTATGATCTCCGCACCCCACTTCTGGGCGAGGAATCTGGCTATACCACCGTCTTCCCGATACCGCAGAAATGCATCGATTTGAATAATAAACTGGAGCAGAATAAGGGGTATGAGAAGAAATTATAAAGGGCATACTTGTCTCCATACGCCCTGCATACTTGTCTCCATACGCCCTGCATACTTGTCTCCATACGCCCTGAAAGGGCAGAAGCTCCTAGCCCAGGGCATCCGCCCTGGGTAATTATGGATGCAAGCCTGCCGCCCTGTAAGGGCAAAAGCTTTCAAATTACAGCTGATAGAACTTAGTGAATGCCTTCACGCAATATTCGTGATCCATCACGCTGCCGGTTTCGCGGCAACTGTGCATGGCGAGGATGGCATTACCCATATCCACGCCCTTCAATGGGATGGAAGAGGCGAGGATATTGCCCAAGGTGCTGCCACCTGCTACATCGCTGTGGTTTACGAAACGCTGACATGGCACACCGGCTGCCTCACAGATATTCGCAAAGATGGCAGCAGATACGGCATCGCTCGCATACTTCTGTGCCGCATTGAACTTGATGACCGGACCGCCCCCCAGCATCGGATGATTCGTTGGGTCAAACTTCTCGCTGTAGTTAGGATGCCAGGCATGCGCATTGTCCGCAGAAATCATGAAGGCACGCTCCACTGCCTGATAATACGCCTCCTCCGTTCCGCTCTGTGCAAGAGCGATGCGCTGCAGCATAAAGGATAAGAATGGGCTTCCGGCACCCTGTTTTGTCTGAGACCCGGTCTCCTCATTGTCGAAAATCGCCAGCACCTGGGTCGTATCCTGGGCATCAGCCGCCGTCAGAGCCTCTACGCCAGCCCAGCACATCGATAAATCATCGAGTCTTCCCGAAGAGATGAACTCATCGTGCACACCGAAGGTGCAGGCTGGAGTGGCATCCGCCAGATAGAGGTCGAAGTCGAGGATATCCTCCTTCTGGATATTCAGTTCGCCGGTAATCACGTTCATCAGCAGATTACCCTTTTCCAGTTCATCGTTGATGATGCCGAGGATAGGGAGCACATCCTTCTGCTTGCTCAACTTCACGCCATCGTTCACCTGACGGTTGAAGTGGATAGCGAGATTGCTGATCTGCAGCAATGGGCGCTGGATATGGAGCAGGAGCGTCTTCGGATGCATCGCATCCTTGCCCTTTACGATTACTCTACCCGCCAGAGTGAGTGGACGGTCGAACCAGGTTGACATGATAGGACCACCATACACCTCGTTATTCATTTTCACGATGCCGCCCTCGCAAGTCATCTCAGCGTTAGGCTTGATGCGGAAGGTAGGGGAGTCGCAGTGAGCGCAGATCATGTGGAAGCCGGCATCAGCCAGTGTCTTCTTTCCGATTTGGAAAGCATAGATAGAAGAGTCGTTCTTGGTAACGAAGAACTTGTCACCAGCCACAACCTTGCCCAGCGGCTCCTGAGGGTTCAATCGTCTGAACCCCTTCTTCTCCAATTCCTCAGAGATATTCTTCACAGCCAGGAAGTTCACTGGCGAAGCGTCTAAAAAGGATAATAATCTTTTGATCATAGTCTATATCTTTATTTTGTTTTTATTGTTTTCTTCAATTTCAATTTGTTTTCTTCAATTTCAATTGCCTTTGCAAAGATAATGCAAATTTTTCATTTAATCACCTGTTTTCCCTTGTTTTTCGTTTTTTTTAATGAGCTAGAAAGAATCTTACGTATGGTCTTATGCTCTTCTTGAAATAAATGATGTAATAAAGTTGGTTAAAAATGCAGTAAATAGCTTGTTTGCTTGTCTTTTTTTTAGTATCTTTGCGATGAAAAATAAAACTCAAGTGCGGAAAATGTGGAGAATTTCACAAAAGAAGTATCAGAAATGTGTAAACTTACACAT
>OBII01000443.1_pt1 | contig 17259 bp, 17 predicted proteins | sample 2433771 | NCBI WGS metagenome assembly OBII01 (sample SAMEA2452127, study PRJEB22498) | human gut metagenome | biome: human feces; feature: human gut; material: feces | place: Australia | collected 2012
AAAGGAGTGACTCTTCTAAATTCTGAGTCTGGTTCTGGGCGTCGCTGAGGAATACTTTACAATATTGCAAGGTACGATTTTCCAGTTTCTCTGCATCGAGAAAGTTACCTAGTTTTAGATACAGAAAGTTAAGGCGATCATTGAATGAACCCTTAGCTTCTGGTGATAGTATTATGTATTTGTCCATCTTGTTTTTCTTTTTTCGCCAGCAAAGGTACGGATAATATCTGAGATATAAGAATATAGACAGGATGAAAAGATAAAAATACCGAGATATGGGGATAGGAACAGGCTGGATAGAACGAAAAAGAGGGAGGTAAAGGCTTGTTTTCCTTTACTTCCCCCTATCTTTTTCTTATTTCCAGCTTTAGAGTGATTCGAGCATACGCTTGATGACAACCTCGGCTGAAATCTCACGGTTGGCTGCCTCTGGAATCACCAGACTGTTCTTGCTCTCGATGACATCATCGGTAACAATCAGTCCACGGCGTACTGGCAGACAGTGCATGAAGCAACCATCGTTGGTCCAGCTCATGTGCTCCTCGTCGATGGTCCAGCTCATATCCTTGCTCAGGATTTCGCCATACTGTGCTGGGTCTTTTACACCCGGACAGCTCCAGTTCTTGGCATAAACGAAGTCTGCACCTTCCAGCGCCTTCTTCTGGTCGTACTCCACTTTGGTGTTGCCCACGAACTTAGGGTCGAGTTCATAGCCCTCTGGGTGAGTAACCACGAAATCAACATCGGCTGCGTTCATCCACTGGGCGAATGAGTTTGGCACAGCCTGAGGAAGGGCGCGGCAATGAGGAGCCCAGGTCAGAACTACCTTAGGACGAGCCACCTTCTTATGCTCCTCGATGGTGATGAGGTCGGCGAATGCCTGGAGTGGGTGAACGGTAGCTGTCTCCATAGCGAAGACTGGGCGACCGCTGTACTTTACAAACTGGTTGACGATGGTCTCGGCATAATCGTAGTCACGGTCTTTCAAACCGGCAAAGCTGCGCACACCGATAAGGTCGCAGAAGCTTCCCATCACTGGGATTGCCTCAAGCAGGTGCTCACTCTTGTCGCCATCCATGATAACGCCACGCTCTGTCTCCAGTTTCCAGGCACCTGCGTTCACGTCGAGCACGATTACATTCATGCCCAGGTTCATCGCAGCCTTCTGTGTACTCAATCGGGTACGGAGACTGTTATTGAAGAATATCATCAGCAAGGTTTTGTTCTTGCCCAACTCCTGATAACCGAAACGGTTTGCTTTCACTTCCTGTGCCTCGGCGAGCGCTGCTTTCAAGTCGCCAAGGTCTTCAACATTAAAGAATGTCTTCATTGTTATTTCGTTTTTTATTTGTTATTTCTGATATATATTGCTCTTGAATCTTTCTTCTTGAATCTTGATGTTTGCAAAGTTTGCATGCAAATCTTGCAAACATGGCAGAAACTAAGACTTGGTACGGAGAGGGTACGGAGCAGGTACGGAGCGGGTCCTGTTAGGCTCTTGTCTGTCCCTGACCTGTAATCAACCACTTGTAGGTGGTAATCTCTTCTAGCGCCATAGGTCCGCGGGCTCCAAGCTTCTGTGTACTGATGCCAATCTCTGCGCCCAATCCGAACTGTGCGCCATCGGTAAAGCTGGTAGGAGCGTTTACATAAACGCAGGCTGCATCTACCAATGCCTGGAATTTCTTCTGGGCAGCTTCGTTGTTGGAAACGATGCTCTCGCTATGTCCGCTTCCGTAAGTGGCGATATGGTCGAGCGCCTCATCTTCCGAAGCTACGGTCTTGATACCCATCTGCATGCTGAGCCATTCTGTGTTCCAGATGCTCTTCATGTTAGCATCTGCTTCTGTAGAGTCTGCGGATTTGCAATCCGCAGTCAGCAAACCTGCCTCCTTCATCTTCGCTTCGCTTTCCTCTGCCTTATATAATAAGGTGTCAGGATAGTGTCCCTTTAAAGCCTCATAAGCCTTGGCATCAGCATGAATTTTGGTCTGTTTCTCGGCGAGCCCCTCGCAGAGAGCAGGGAGGTCGCTTAATCTGTTTTCGTGAATCAGCAGACAGTCGAGTGCATTGCATACGCTCACTCTTCGGCACTTGGCATTGGTGATGATGCGCTTGCCCATCTCCAGGTCGCCATCCTTGTCGAAGTAGCAGTGTACCACGCCGGCTCCGGTTTCGATAACCGGTACCTTGGCAGTATCACGAACGAAGTTGATAAGCTTCTTTCCGCCACGAGGAATACAGAGGTCGATATAGCCCACGGCATTCAGCATTTCGCCGGTAGCCTCATGGGTAGCAGGGAGGAGAGTTGCCACATCAGGATTGATTCCATACTTTATCAACACTTTGTGGATAAGTTCGATACTTGCTGTATTAGAGCTGTTTGCGTCCTTTCCACCTTTCAGTACGCAAGCATTTCCGCTCTTGAAACAGAGTGAAAAAACATCGTAGGTAACATTAGGACGGGCCTCGTAAATCATGCCGATGACTCCGAATGGAACGGCTACTCGCTGCAGGTGCAATCCATTTTCGAGTGTTTTGTCTTTGAGAACTCTTCCGAGCGGTGAGGGCAGGGTACTTACGTGTCGCATATCCGAAGCAATATCCTGGAGTCGCTGCTCTGTGAGTTGCAATCGGTCGTAGAGCGGGTTAGCCTTGTCCATCTTCGCCAAGTCTTCTGCGTTCGCTGCAAGGAGCGCAGGAGTCTCTGCGATGATAGCGTCAGCCACCGCCTTTAGCACTTCGTTACGTTGTTCGTCGCTGAGCAAGCCCAGTGTCTTGCTGGCTGCCTTCACTTTTTGGAAAGTCTCTTTCAGTTCCATTTGCTATTTCCTTTCTTATTTGATGATAAGATATTTGGTAATGTGTTATGAGTTCCCTCTTAACAACGGCAAAGGTAAGCATAAATATCGGAAATTGCAAACTTTATGCAAGAAAAAGTGATGATTTTATAGATAAATGGATAGTTATACGAAAATGAGATACAAAAAGGTCAGACAGCGTCTGACCTTTTTGTAATGGTGTCGTCTTATACTTCTGATTCTGCCAGCAGAATTACTCTTTATCGTTTTCTTCAGGATGAGCCATTAGATACAGTTCCTTCTGTCGTTCGATTTCTCTTCTCAAGTCTTCCTTGTCTGGCAGGTAAAGCTTGTATTTTGCAGCGAACATCTGGTCGTTTTTGGCGAGGGTAGAGTATCGTGCCACATCCGAATCGGTCTCGGTACAAAGAATGATGCCGATGGTAGGGTTATCGTCTGGTCCTTTTTTCATCTTGTCGTACATCTGAAGATACATATCCATCTGTCCTACATCCTGGTAAGTGATGCGATTTACCTTCAAATCGACCAAAATAAATGATTTGATGAGGTAATTGTAAAACACCAAATCGATGTAGTAGTCGTTTTCCTCGGTTCGAATATGTTGCTGACGAGCCACGAGTGCATATCCCTTTCCCATTTCCATCAAGAATTTCTCTAGGTTGTTGATGATGGCAGTCTCTAATTTTGATTCAGCGAGGGATGTGTCTTCCGGTAATCCAAGGAATTCCAAGACAACTGGTGATTTGATGTATTCCAACTTGTCTTGTTGAAAGTTCTTTGTCTTTTCCTTCATCTCATCGATCACAGGCTGCTTCTTCTTTGACATGAGAAGACGTTCATAATATAAGGTGTTGATATTGCGGTTGAGTGTTCGATAACTCCAACCTTCGTTGAACGCTTCCTTGGCATACCATTCACGAGCTTGTTTATCTTCTACACGGATGAGACGTTCGTAATGAGACCAAGGAAGAAGGCGTAACTCGGATTGGGCAGACTCTGCTTTGTCTTCTTTGTGCGGGGCTGAAGATTTAGCAGGCAGTGTCTGCTGAATTGGGTTGTTGAATTCTTCAGACAGTGTCTGAAGAATTTGTAAGTCGCTGAATGTCAAATAGAATCTTTTATAGTTGGCAATGTTTGTATATGAGAATCCCTTCCCGAATTCCTCCGTAAGAGCAGCCGTAGCAATCTCTATCACATGCTTTCCGTATTCTGCACGTGATGCTCCGTTCTGTTCCTGTTCCACAATACGTTGTCCTATTCTCCAGTTTCTTTCCACCAGAGAATAATTGACGGCAGCAAATGCTTTGCTGCGAGCCTTGCTGACGATGGAGCGCAAGTCGTTGACGAGCATGTTGTCTTCATCGTTATATTTCTTGCCGGGTTCTTTCATAATGCTACTGATTTTAGCTGTTCAAAGTGCAAAGATACGATTTTATATCGAAAAAGCAATCTTTCTCTTCACTTTTTTCGATAAAAGTTTGGTGATTTCGAAAATATTTCTTAATTTTGCCACCGACTCAGTTAATCCGTTTGTATGGGTGAGTGGGTTATTTACTGGTAAAGGACGTTTACGGAACGTTATCTTTGAGTCTCAAATCTCGCAAATTTGATAACACTCAAAAAGAGAACGACAACTGGGAACGTCCACGAAGGGTGTATTATATCCTATCGTATTTGGAGTGTGTTGTTGCGTTAGCAATGATATGTTCTTATATGGTGGTATACTATAATGCGTCATGACGTGGGCTATCTGTGTTGTCTATCCTTTGAGTGTAGGCAATGCGAGAGCCTGAGACTTGGGATGGACGAGAAGTAGAGACTCCCACGTCTTTTTTAGTATCTATATTTATCATTTTTTTATCGCCTAGTTGGGGATGTTCTGTAAGGCAAAAAGTAATTATTATGGAATTCGTAACTAAATTTACTAAGTTAAGACATTTGATGCTCATGGCTGTTCTAACTACAATGAGTTTGTTTGTTGTTTCATGTGGCGGAAGCGATGACGATGATGTGGCAACGGTTGATGCCGCTTCTGTTATAGCATCTAGCTATTCTGGAACATTGAAGCCAATAGGCTTCTCTGATGCTCCTGCGGCTTGTTATGTAACTTTAACCCGCCTTTCCTCGAAAACTATTCGTTTGGATAGATTACTCTGTGAAAAATTTGATGTAGATATGGATCCAGTCAACTTGACTATAGTTGATAATGGAAACGGAAGATATACTTTGGAATCGGAAACTTCCAAAAGCATAGGAGGTACGTACTATCAAGGGCAGCTAACTTTGACCTATCAAAATAGACTTGGTGTCACATTCTCTTTTACAGGTAGTAAGGATTGATTAGTTATAAAGTAAGTAACAGTTAAAAATAACTTGGTGCAAATCTGCTTAGCATTTATTTGTTCCAAGTTATTTTTTACTGTTACTTAGAGAACAAACAAGTCGTCCATTGTTACTACCGACTGAACATCCCAGGCATAAGGATTGTCGGATAATCCCATGGTCGTAATCATTGTAAGATGCACGGCTTTCTAGGAGAGAAATGTGCTTTAAACGTGCGGAATCTATCTTTTTTAGATACATTCCGCACGTTTAAAGCACATTTTTTTGTTTATATTCTCTTTAACCACAGATCCATGAATCTGTCGTAGATGATGTAGCCTTCATTTGTCCTATATACCAATTCCTTGTCTTCTAGGACTTTTAGGGCAGCCTTTACGCTGCTGGCTCCATTCAGCTTGTGCTCCTTGATGAACTTTCCTGAGGTAGGCTGGGCAACAATGCTATCCTTGGCAATAGCCTTCAGAAGCGAGAACTGGTTCTCTGTGAAGAACTGAACCAGGTTTTCGAATTGAGGTTCCCTGCCTTGTAGGATGGAGAGTAAGGCGGCATTCACTTGCTCAATACAGTAAATGGTAAGCTCCGTTTCATAGAGGCGATTCATGATGCATTGAATATACCAGGTATGGCCATTAAACTGGTGGTAGATTTGTTCGAAAACATCCTTCGATAGATTACCGCCTTTCTGCTTAAAGAAGTTTTGACAGAAGTCATAATAAATGCTGCAATCCAATGGCTTCAGTCCCATCATCTCAGTGCTTTGGTAAAATGGATGTTTCGGCGAGCCGAATATCTCAGCCATCAGATGATGCTTGCTGCCCGAGAAGATGAAGTGTACATGCTGGGCAAACTGAATGTAGGAACGCAATAAAGCCTCCGTGCCTTTCTCTGGGTATTCGGCAATCTGCTGGAACTCGTCAATGGCGATGTATATCTCCTTGCCACTCTCATTCAGGTAATTGAAGATGCTACGCATGGTTATCTCCTCTTGGGTTGGTTCGACTGTGATGGAAACACTTGGCTCGCCTGTCAATGGATCCATACTGAGCACTGGGCGTAAGGCACTGAAGAAAGCTATGGTCTTCTCCATAAAAGAAGCATTCTTGCGAACGATATCGTTGATGACCATGACTCCCAACTGCTCCACAAAATCGTGCAAATTCTTGGTAGCGAAAATGTCTAGGTATAGGCATACGGCATCCCTCTCTTCTTCCTGGAGATAGAAGAAGGTATTCTTGATGAGTCCCGTCTTGCCAATTCTACGAGGAGAGATAAGTGTTACGTTCCTGCCGTTCTTTAGATGAGATAAAAGGGTAGCAGTCTCTGCTTCTCGATCGCAGAAATACTCAGGACTTTCATATCCTTGATAGATGAAAGGATTCACTAATTTCTTGTTACCTAGTTTCATACGCCATTACATTTTTTGTGTTACAACTTTATTGTAATGGCAAAGATACGGCTATTTTTTGAATATGCAAAAGAAAAAAGCAAAAAGTTGAGGAATATTCTCAATTTCCTGCCATTTCATTTGCCCGTTTCCTTTTCTTTTTGTATTTTTGCCCCTCTAAACATTATATATACAATTAACTTGATAAAATGATAAGACTTATGGACAATATAAAGACGATATTGGCAGGCTTGTCCTTGACAATGGCTGTGGGGATGCCGGCAGTGGCGAGTGATGAACTTACAATGGTAGTAGGTACCTATACCGACCAGAGTACTTCGGATGGAATGTATGTTTATCGTTTCAACCAACGTACTGGGAAATCGCAATTGGTTAGCAATGTACAAGCGGGCAACCCTTCGTTTCTCATGATGAATCATGATGCAAATCGGGTTTATGCCGTGAGCGAATATGATGATGGGCGACAAGGACTCGGGGCTTTCGCTTTCAACAAAAAGGAGGGAACAATGACTCCGCTTGGGTATCAGAAGTGCGGAACGAAGGCTACTCGACCGGAAAACAAGATGCCGGGTGCGGCACCATGCAATGTGATGCTGTATGGTGGATATGTGGTGACATCCAATTATAATGGGGGTGATATTTCCGTATTCCCAATCAAGGAAGATGGAAGTGTGGCGCCAGAATCGCAATATTTCGATATGCATCGAGAGGGGAGCGGCGTGGTATCACATATCCATTGCTGCCAGATGACTCCTGATCATCAATATATGCTTGCCAATGATTTAGGGAACGACTGTATCTGGCGCTTCCAGGTAAATGATGGAAAGGAATTTTTATCTAATCCTGTTCTTGCCTATCAGGCACCTAAAGGAACGGGACCACGCCATCTTGTATTCAACTCTAAAGGCAATGTGGCTTACCTGATAGGCGAACTGGATGGCACGGTAACCGTATTGGGATATAACAAGGGTACATTGCAGGAGTTGCAGCGCATACAGGCATCGAAGACCCGTACGCTTGGAAGTGCTGATATTCATCTGTCTCCTGACGGTCGCTTTCTCTATGCTTCCCATCGGTTAACCGATGAGGGCATCTCGGTATTTGCCGTAGATAAGAAATTTGGTCTGCTCACAAAGATAGGCTTCCAACCTACAGCTGCCCATCCTCGCAATTTTGCCATCACGCCTAACGGACAGTTCATGCTTGTGGCGTGTCGTGACAGTCATGTGATTCAAGTTTTCAAGCTCAATAAGAAAACAGGAATGATGGTTGATACGAAGCAGGATATAAAGGTTGGAAAACCTGTGTGCGTGCAGTTTACTGATTAGTTTCTGATGAAGTGGGTGTGTCATAAGTTCTGATAATGGCAGCCGAGGACGGGCTTTTATATAACAAACAATGCATCATGCCAAAAAGGTGGAACGTTGTCCTGCTTTTTGGCATGGTGCATTGCTGTTGGCAAGGAATGTCCGTTATGTAGCCTTGTCTTTTGACATTAATCGAAGAAGAAAAATCCATTTGACATTCGAAGACGATTGAAAGGATTGTTTGCGGCTATCTCTTTTAATGAAAAGTTGGAATCGAATACTTGACTAATCTTCAGCAAGTCTTTAATCGTTCTCGACTTTTGCGCCGTAGTCGAGTTGCTTGTGCCAAAATATTCACAGATGTCATTCGATGTCAAGCTTAGTCTGGAGTCTTTGCTGAATATGAAGTTGATGCTGCATATTGTGTAAACAGCAGCTGCAGCCCAAATCTCTAGTCTTCCAGATTGGAGAGGATTGGTGCGTTTCCTTCCAAGTTTCTGTATCAGTTGGGTGCATAGTGTGGCACATTCCTCGTCTAACTTCTCGTTGCAGAAGTTCACGGCAAGTTCTATTACCTTCGCTTCTCTTTCCTTCAATTCTTTCTTGTCCATATTTTTACGCCTATTAATTTTGCTCAATAATCTTTACGTCGAAAGGTTCATGCGTCTAAATATATTTATGTAATGCCTACAAAGAAAATACTTACTCCTTGAAATCCAAAGATGGCAAGTCTTCGTTGCCGTCAAACTTGTCGAAGTCGGAGCGGAAAAGTCGGTCTTGTATGATGCGGTATTTTTCAAACTCAGTCTCGGCATATTCCTTTGCATACTCTGCCGTCACCTCCCCAGCGTCTTTCAAGACGGCATCTCCACCAGCTTCCAAAACGATATCTATACGTTTCGCCCAATCCTCCATTGTCATGGGAATGTGACGGTCTGCCATACGTTGGGCAAAATCCAAAATGGTGTTGACAAGTTTGCCCATATCATCAAGCTCCGATTCCTTGAGATAGTTCTTAGCTATGCTCACATCTGCTTTTACTATTTTTCCGTTGGGAGCTTTCTCCCATGTGGTCAATCCCATGTGTTCCTTGTCGGCATCGGCACGGTCAATGATAAGTTCTGCCGCAGTATGACCATGTACGGCAAAATGCATCTTGTTTTGCATTTTCTTATAAAATAGGCGGGTCGTTGGTGCATCCTTATTGTAGTCGATACTTGTGGCATAGATGTCCGTCAATTTCTGGTAGAACCGCCTCTCGCTCATTCTGATCTCGCGAATCTCGGAGAGCAGGTGCTCGAAGTAATCCTCCCCGATAAACGATCCGTTCTCCATTCTCTTCTTGTCTATGATGTAGCCACGCAGCGAGAACTGGCGGATGACATAAGTACACCATTGGCGGAACTGGGTGGCACGGATGGAGTTTACACGATATCCTACACTGATAATGGCATCGAGGTTGTAGAATTTGGTTTGATACGTCTTGCCATCTGAGGCAGTTGCCGAGTTTTTCTCGGTAACTGAATCTTCCTGCAGTTCACCAGACTTGAAAATGTTCTTTAAGTGCAAGCTGATGTTATCGGTTGAGCAGTCAAACAATGTCGCCATTGCCTTCTGCGTAGCCCACACCGTCTCGTCTTTATACAATACCTGTACGCCTTGTTCCTTACCCTCTGCCACGAAGGTAAGAAACTCTGCAGTACTGTTACGTATTTCTTTTTTCTTTGCCATTGCTTGTGATTCTATTATTTTCCCATCGGTCTTGGAGCAAACTCTGTATGTAGGGTCTCCATCGGATGCTCTTTGAGGTCGATGAGGATGTTTGGGGTATTACCATTGGCAATGATCACCTTGATGCCGGCATTCGCTACATCCTGGGCGGTCTTCAATTTGGAAATCATGCCGCCTCTGCCGTGGCTACTCTTCTCATCGCTCACATATTCGCTCACATCTCGGTCGTAATATACCGAAGGGATGATGCGAGAGGTTGGGAGAGATGGGTCGCCATTGTAAATGCCATCCACATTGGAGAGCAAAACGAGGGCATCGGCATTCAGCATTCTTGCAATCAAGCCAGATAATTCATCGTTATCCGTAAACATTAGCTCGGTGAGGCATACGGTATCATTCTCGTTGACGATAGGGAGTACGCCATTCTCCAACATCAGTTCCATACAAGCCTTTTGGTTCTGATACTGTTCCTTGGCAAGGAAGTTCTCCTTCATGGTCAATACCTGTCCCACCTTGATGTTGTATTCTCTGAACAGGTCATAATACAATCTAATCAGCTTGCCTTGACCTACGGAAGAGAACAGCTGTCGCTGCTCTACACTGTCCAGCTGGTGGTCTACCTGCAATTCGCCCCTGCCTGCCATCACGGCACCAGAAGATACGAGTATCACCTCGTAGTCGTGCCTTCTCAACCAAGCCAGTTGATCAACCAATGCCGACATTCTTGTCACGTTCAAATGTCCATCCTCTCGGGTCAGCACGTTGCTGCCCACCTTTACTACTATTCGTCTCATATAATTAAGTGAAGAGTGAAGAACGAAGAGTGAAGAATTCTCTTGTCCTTCAGGTTATTTTTTATTTCGTTCTTTTATAGTTTTTATAGAAGAAACGAGGAGTGCAATTAATTCGTTACAGTCATTTTTCATACTGTCATATGCGGATTGTTCTATATACTCTGTATCATGAAGTATATTTAGCCAGTAAGAGGTTTCGTTGGCTTCTTTGAGCCCTATCGATAATTTGTTGGCAAAATCTAATTGGCTTTGAGCAAATTCCGCTTCTCTAACTAATGCTCCAATAGCTGTACCAGAGCGAAGAATTTGCTTTGTTAAGATAAATTCTTTATGGGTGAAGCTTATGTGTTTCACCATATTAACTATTCTTATAGCAAATAGATAACTTTTTGTGTGTAATGGAGATTGCTCTCTATTATACTCTTTAATGTTTCTTGTTCCCATACAAAGCATTTGAATTCTTCACTCTTCACTCTTCGTTCTTCACTTATTATTGTCTTTTTCCCGAATCTCTACTCTTCGAATCTTGCCCGAGATGGTCTTTGGCAATTCATCTACGAATTCGATGATGCGAGGATATTTATAAGGAGCAGTCTCATGCTTCACATGATCCTGCAGCTTCTTGACGAGATCTGGACCCGCCATACTCTTGTATTCATCCTTCAGTACGACGGTAGCCTTGACAACCATGCCGCGGATTGGGTCTGGCACACCGGTGATGGCGCACTCTACTACGGCAGGGTGAGTCATCAGGGCATTCTCTACCTCGAAAGGACCGATGCGGTAGCCAGAACTCTTGATCACGTCGTCGATTCTACCCTCAAACCAGAAGTAGCCTTCCTCATCACGCCAAGCCATATCACCTGTATGATAGAAACCATCGTGCCAAACCGATTTGGTCTGCTTTTCATCGCGATAGTAATATTTGAAGAGACCGATAGGCTTTTCATCGCCGATGCGGATGCAAATCTCGCCCTTTTCACCATCCTCGCATTCCGTCATGTCTGGGCGAAGGATGTGAACATCATATTGTGGGTTAGGCTTGCCCATGCTTCCTGGCTTTGGCTTGATCCAAGGGAAGGTTCCGAGTGTCATCGTAGTCTCAGTCTGTCCGAAGCCCTCGTAAATCTGAACGCCCGTCAGCTTCTGGAAGGTCTCTGCCACAGATGGGTTCATTGCCTCACCCGCAGTGGTGCAGTATTCAAGACTGCTGAGGTCATACTTAGAGAAATCCTCCTGAATCATGAAGCGATAGATGGTAGGAGGGGCGCAGAAAGAGGTGATGTGATACTTCTCAATCTGGCGCATGATCTTATCAGCCGTAAACTTCTCGTGATCGAAGACGAAGACGGTGGCTCCGGCAAACCATTGTCCGTAGAGCTTGCCCCATACAGCCTTACCCCAACCGGTATCGGCTACGGTAAGGTGGATGGAATTCTCGTGGAGATTGTGCCAATATACACCCGTGGTCAGATGACCGAGGGCATAGAGGTGATCGTGTGCCACCATCTTTGGCTCACCTGTGGTTCCCGATGTGAAGTACATCAGAAGGGTATCCTCATTAGAGTTTACATGTTCTGGGCGAACAAAAGGAGCACATTCGTTCCATTCCTTCATCCAGTCGTGGAAACCTTCAGGGATATCCGGACCGATACTAATCAAAGTCTTTACAGTAGGACTCTCTGGCATAGCCTGATTAACCTGCTCTACCACGTAATCATCGCCGCAGCAGATGATAGCCTTCACGCTTGCTGCATTGTTGCGGTAAACGATGTCGTGTTTGGTAAGCATGTGGGTGGCAGGGATGGCTACGGCACCCAACTTGTGGAGACCTAGCATGGCAAGCCACCACTGATAGTGACGCTTCAGAATGAGCATCACCTTATCATCGTGACCGATGCCGAGACTCAGGAAGTAAGCGGCAGCCTTGTCGCTCTGCTCCTTCAGGTCCTTGTATGTAAAACGGATTTCTTCGCCACGTTCACTTGCCCAAAGCAGCGCCACGTGGTCTGGTTTGATCTTTGCCCATTCGTCCATCACGTCGTAGGCAAAGTTGAAATCTTCTGGTATGATAAACTCCAGATGCTCCTTGAAGTCTTGCTCTGAAGTGAATTTTGTCTGTTTTAGAAATCTCTCGATCATAGTTACTCTTCTAGATAATTATACAAAGGAACTTGGCTGGCTCATTGTTGAGTGAGCGGAAACAATGCGACTTTCTACTGTCGAAGTAGATGCTGTCGCCCGGATTCAGCACCATCACCTTCTCTTCGATGGTTACTTCGAGCTGTCCCTCTATCACATAATCATATTCTTGTCCGTCGTGTCCGTTCTTGTTCGGTTTCTTGTCGCCTGGCAACGGATCAACCTGTACCATGAACGGATTCACCTTTCTATCCTTGAATCCTACGGCAAGGCTCTGGTATTTATACTGGTTGTTGCGGTCAATCTCCGGTCCCTGTCCCTTGCGGGTAACGTAGTATCCCTTCATGCGAGGTTCCTCGCCGAAGAGCAGCACGTCAAGGTCGATGCCGTATCGCTTTGAGATTTTTGACAGGCGATAAACAGAAGGATCCGCCTCACCGGATTCTATCTTGAGGTAATGATCAAGACTGATTTCGCACAGTTCTGCAATTTCCTCGGCAGGAATATTGAGAACCTCGCGGAGACCTTTCAGCCTTTCACCGATTTGTTTGATTGCTTCGTCCATAAAATATTCTTTTTATTGTTTGCTTTGATAATACATCGAACAGTTGCTGATGGGCAATTTCGAAATGTAAGCGCAAAGATACGAAAAATATTTAAAACGGCTCAAAAAACTTACGTTTTTAAAACTCTTTGTGCTTATAAAAACGAAAATGCTGCACAAATAAAGTAATCTGTGCAGCATTCATTGTATCATTTTCTTATTTTTTTCCTGCCAATAAACCATTGATCACTGCGCTGGTAAAGCCGCCTTGTTCCATGGTATTCAAGCCCTTGATGGTGCAGCCGCCAGGAGTTGTTACTTTATCAATGGCAGCCTCTGGGTGTTCGCCAGTTTCCTGAAGCAGCTCTACGGCACCCTTGATGGTCTGCAAGACAATCTTCTGGGCATCCTTTGCCTTGAAGCCCATCTCTACGCCGCCTTCTACATTGGCTCTTACATAGCGCATGGCGTAAGCGATGGCACACGACATAGCGGTAGCTGCTGGGAAGAGACGTTCTTCCATGATGAGGCTTTCGCCCAATTCATCGAAGATTTCTGTAATCTGCTGGATTTCTGTGGCAGATGCATCTACAGGAGTGATGAAGGTCATCGACTGCTTGTAGGCGATGGCGATGTTTGGCATCACGAGGAAGAAGGTTGGGGTGATGCCATCCTTGTCTAACCACTCCTTGATGTTGGCTGATGGCACACCGGCTGCTACCACTACGAGTTTCTGACTCTTGTAGTTGAGTGCATCCTTGATTCCCTTTAATGTCTTCTCTACGCACCAAGGTTTTACTACCACACAGATGATGTCTGCGCCATGGCAAGCCAACTGGTTGTCGAGAGTTACGCTGGCTCCTTCGCTTGCGAAGTGATCCAATACTGGTTGGTTGTGGTCAGATACCGTAATATCTGATGGAGTGAACTTCTCGCTCTGCAAGAGTCCTTCAGCCATGGCACCGCCCATAGCACCTGCTCCGATAATTGTTATTTTCATTGTCGTCTTATAGTTAAAATGCAATTATGGTGCAAAGATACTACTTTTATCAGAAAAAAGAGCAGTTTGTAGACGATTTTTTAAGAAAGTACGCTTGTTTACTGACGTTTTTTTTAAGAAATTCGCTAGTTTACTCCCATTCTGGAAGTATCTACGTTCTTGGTTCTCTTCTCCTTGTACTTGCCTATCTTATAGATGATGGAGATGGAGGCAGATGCCCAATCTTGCTTGATGTTCATGTGGTAGTCTTGATTGCCTTGTACTGATTTTGTAGAGAATCCCTCGTTGAAGATGTTGCTGCCTTTAACCACAATGCTCCATTTATCATTATCGGAAGCCCATCTCAACATAGCAATCAAGAGAAAGACTGATTTGATGTCATAGAGTCCTTGAATGGCTTTCGACTGATAGAATGGGTTAAGTATGAAATGGATGTGATGGCTTCGGCTAAGCTGGACGGATAGATTTCCGGCAAGAACGGCAGAGATATGTTTGCGATTGAAGGGCAAGTCAAAGAAATCGTTACTCTTGTCATGTCTGTAGATTCCTGTTGCCGAAACACTTCCGTTCATCCAATTGCCTATACCGAAAGTTGTCGATGCTCTAATGCCTATAGTATGATTATAGTCGAAATTGGTCTCCTTCATAATGACTGCCAGGTGGTCGGTAGTCTGATAAGGCAACTGCACAGAATAGTTGGGTTGGAACTCTGCAAATGCCATCAATGTATGGCGACTTTTGATTGTCCACATCAGGTTGGTCTCGTATGTAGAGTAAGGCTTGAGATGAGGATTTCCCCATATCTCCATATAGGTAGAGGCATAGTAAATGCTGCTCATAGTTGACCAATAGCTAGGAAACTGTGAGCTGGAACAGAAGGATAAGTTGAGTATGTTGCCAGGATTGGCTTTCCACGATGCATTAAGAGTGGGATAAATATGCCATTTGTTCCATTGTGGAGAATGGTACAGCTCCGCTTCGACAGAGGCTTCCAAGCTGATTCGCTCGTTTATCTGTTTGCTTATGCCGCCATAGAAACTCAAGATTCTTTCTTCGATATTCACCTGGCTGGTTGCATCTGGAATGTCTCCTCCTTCCTAGTTGGTCGTGGCTTGGTAGCTTCTGTTGTTGCTGCTTTGGAATTTCATACCATACGACAGCTCCCAACCCTTCTTCAATGAGTGGGATTGGTCTGCTGTGAAAAGCCATTTGTCTATTACCTGCTTGCTGTTTGTGTATAGAATACGTTCTTCGTTGAGCATCGTTCCTGCTAGATATTGCTGGCTGGGGTTTTGGTAGTTGAGATAGGATATGCCTATTTGTAGTCCAAAGGGCAGATTGTAGCTGGCATCTACATTGTGCAGGTAGGTATGCTCATTGCCCTGTTGCTGGGATGTGCCTGTTCCCATCGTTTCATGATGAGGATGGCTGCTGTCCCATTTTCCTGTATATGCCAGGGATAGTTGGTGGTTATCAGCAAATGCATAACTCAGTCCCAAGCGATAGTTGTGAGTCAATCCTGGGGTTTTCTGTGAGGTCTTGTCATGATACGCTACTCGCTTTCCTTGAAGCGGATATTTATAGTCTTTGCAATCTTAATACTACAATAAACGTGCGCCAATGCTATAACAACCGTTAAAAACCAAGTCTTATTTCGAAATTTCATCCGTTTTTTATTCTTTTGTTCTCATTTTAGCGATATTTTTCGTATATTCGCATTCGCAATCGGGAAACCGACAACGCAAAAATCTAAAAATGAATGCAAAAACAAATATCTTATGGCAAAGATTATTGTAAGAAACCAAACGATAAAAACGCTAACCAAGGATGGTGTTGATTACATCTGCATTACCGATATAGCAAGGCAGAAGAATCCCATTGAGCCCAAAGATGTGGTAAAGAATTGGTTGCGTTCCAAAAACACCTTGGAGTACTTAGGACTTTGAGAGCAGTTGAACAACCCTAATTTTAAAGGGGTCGAATTCGCCCCCCCCTGAAAGAAGCGGGCTCGAATGCTTTTACAATGAGTCCGACTCGATGGGTGGAACTAACCTATGCTGTAGTATTATTAAATTTTATCAACTATGAATAGTAAGAATTTATACTTTACAATCTTCTCTTTAATCCTTTTAGGATTTATCTCTTCTTGTGCAGAGAATAGTAATAAGTGTAGGCCTTCTTATGCAAGCAACATAGAACAACTTAATGAAAAGTTATATGATTCTTATGCAAATGTTGCAGTAAGGAAAAACAACACAACATCTGATAACATAATAACACCAGAATATTTTGGAGGCTCATATGTCAAGGCAAATAAACTTATTGTTATGGTCAAAAATGGAAGTCCAAAAGGAATAGAAGATATAAAGAAAAGACTAGGCACAGATTCAAATGTGACATTTGTATCTTGTACTTATTCTCTTCAAGAATTAAAAGAATTAAACGCTAAATTGCAAGTATCTTTTGCTAAGAAAGCTGCATTGCGAGACGAAATTGGGTGGGTTGCTGTTGGTATCAGACCTATTCAAAATAGAATTGTCGTATATTTGAATAATGCTTCTAATAAAAATATCTCTAAATTCAAGAATGAAATTTGCAATTCAGATAAAATAATTTTTGATCAGTTGGAAATAGAGCCAATTGAAATACAAAAAGATACAGCAAAAGACAGAAAAAGTAGGAAGTCCCTCATAAAAGTGTATGGATAACTCGAAAAGTCCCTCATAAAAGTGTGTTAATCTTCTAAAAAGTCCCTCATAAAAATGTGATATATTTTGCTATCTCATCGTTTTTCTGTCTTTTGCTGCTAGAATACAATAATAATACCATGAATATATTAAGGAGATGGTGTAGCATCGTAACCTTTTTGATGGGTTTTCTGTCTAATAACTAGACAGCCGTGTCAAGTATTTAGACAGGTCCTTTTATGGACTTTCTTTCTATATATTCTGATAATCAGTCGTTTATGTTTTTGGCATAGCCGTTGCCTTGCTATTTTGCAACAAAATAAGAATAGTAACAACATAAAGAATAGTAAGAAAATGAAAAGACTTGCGTTAGTAGCATCCTTCTGTGGCATTGCCATAACACAGATGATGGCACAGAACATCAACGGCGAACAGATTTCCGACACGACCCTATTTGATAAGTTCTCCAAAGAACTTGGCGAAG
>OBII01000457.1_pt1 | contig 16816 bp, 10 predicted proteins | sample 2433771 | NCBI WGS metagenome assembly OBII01 (sample SAMEA2452127, study PRJEB22498) | human gut metagenome | biome: human feces; feature: human gut; material: feces | place: Australia | collected 2012
TTTTTCGCTTCATAATGAGTTATTAAACACGATGAATGCAGCTGCGAGCTGTTGCTGCTGCATTCATCTCGTGTTTCTTATATTTGATAAATCACTTACTTTGTGCCATAATTGGTATTATTTCCAGATGCGGCACCATCAATGAGCTTCATGACACGGAGTCGGCTCTTACCATATGCCACATAGATATAACCTCCATCCAGTGTGACATAGTTGGCAGACATTCCTGCTTCAGCTCTCTTCTTGACAACCTTTACAGGTTTGCCGTCTTCCATTTTGTTTTTGTCAAGAACTACCAGTCCATAACTTCCGCAAGCCAGGTAGATGTAATTGGCATCGTATGTTACACCATTTGCATATCCCTGTGGAACCTTGGTATTAGCAGTGAGCGGAGCTCCCCAGTTCCATACTTCCTTACCAGTGGTAAGGTCGTAGCAGGATAAACCCTTGGCACTTCGGCAAACGTAGATATGATTGCCGTCGATGGCTATTGTATTCTTACCGTCGTTTGGAGCAATGCTGCTTACGTTGATGGTCTTTGCTGGTGTTGCTGTAAGAATGTCGGCACCTAATGGGAAGACCTGTAGTATACCACTTACTGCCTCATCGTCACTTTCTACTTCGTTGTTGTAGTGGAGTGTAACAATATACTGGTTGTTCAGTGCGATGTGCTTAGCCTTGCCTGGCGTTTCTTTCTTGCCGATTAAATCCAGCGTGTTTGCATCATATACTCCGTATCCTCTGGTAGATGCCACCATCAGTTTGTCTCCGTCTCTTACGATGCAGTTCTCGTCAGATTTTTCCAAACCTTCATGTTCCCAATCTACGATGGTGAGAGGGTTTAACGTAGTAGTCTCGTCGATGTCCGTAACTTCTGTGTTGAGAAGTCCGTTGCTATCTAATGCAATTCTACCCATCATACCGCCATTGGTTGAGTGACCGGCAATATATACGTACTTTGTAGCATCTTTGTCGTCCACCATAAGGTGGTTGAAGTCGTAGAGTTCCTTCTTGTCTTGCAGATACTGCAACATGGTTGTCTGGTTGTTCTTTGTTTCAAACACTTCTATACAACCACCCGTCTTCTTGTTTGGATCTGTCTGGTTCTCTTCGTTGGTGTGGTACGACATGTATAATTTGCCATTATATGGCTGAATACATGTTGCAGAGATGTCGTGAGTATGATTTGTATAATCAATCACGGAAATCACATCAATCTTCTTGCCTGGTTCAGGGTTTGGAGTTGGTGTAGGGTCTGGTGTCGTACCGTCACATGATGTTGGGACAACAGGGTCATTATACATATCATATCTCTTTGTATTGTCTGAAAGACCTGGAGCATAAGTATAAGTTGCCGAATGACCATTGTTGGTAAACTTATCGCAGTCCATATAGATAACACCTCCGCTTCCGCTAGCTCGGAAGATATAGCAGGTTGAGAAATATGCGTAGGTTCCCGGAGCAATAAGAATATTGCCGGCATCATTGTTACCATTGTATTTCACCTCAGCTGCTCTGAAGATGGCATTAGCATTGTCTCCTTGAAGAATGATTCTACTGTCTGCGTCGTGATAATCCTGATTGTTGCCATTATTATCATTCTTGTATGTTCCCTTACAGTCGATGACGCTGTTATTTACCAGATAGATGGTACTTCCCGCACACTGGTCGATAGCTCCCGTCTTCAGATTGTTGACGTGTAACTCTGCTCCATTTGAATTGAGGTCTGTCTTGTCTGTAACTTCAAAGGAGCAAGCATAAAGTTTTGGCGTAGAACCTTGAATTGTCAGCTTGTTGACTTTTGCTTTTCCGTTGATGTTCATGATGCAGCCGTCTATCTGTATATCCTGGTTTTCTGTACCAAGCAAATCGCCTTGGATATTGATTTTTGCATTCGATTCTGTTGCCAGTTTGCCTATGTTGACATTACCACCCACGTAAAGCAGACCTTGAATTTTCAGTTCATTTTTTACTTCAAGATTTCCTGTAGTAAAGTATGCATCATTCGATTCTATAAACATGTTGCTGCCCTCTTTCTTAAGGGTACCGCCATAATTATAGCAATATGTTCCTGAATTCTGGAAGAGTGCAGTATTATTGTTGTCTATATGTAATGTTCCTCCTTTGAGGATGTAGATTTTTCCTTTTTTGTTGGCACCGTTAACCGAGACAGAACTTCCCCATACATTTTGTGTGGACAGTTCGCCTTCGATAAACAGAGTGGCTCCGTTCATGTTGAGCTCACTGCTTATTTTTGTGCCTTTCTTGATGATGTAGGTCTTGGAACCATCCAGTCCCTTACATCCATCGTTATTTTTGATTTCGATAGCTCCGTCATGGCTAGGCAGGCTAGGCATTTCATAAACGTCGCTCAGATTGGCTGTAGTTGCGCCTGCAGCTCTTGTTGTAGCTTTCGCTTTGTAGTTGATAACGCTACCTGCTAATTCCTGAGGGTCGGTGATGGATGTCACTTCTTCACCTATTATGTTTTTTGTGACTTCACCAGGGTTTGGAACGAAAGGGTTGCCATTAGAATCGCTACAAGATGCCAGGAGCATTGCTGCGAAAGAGAAAGTAACAAGTTTTGTAAAATGATGTTTCATGTTAATCTTTCTTTTGTCGTTTTTGTGTATAAATTAGCTTTCACCTTTTTGCTATTGTTCTAGCCTTTAAAGGTTTGTTCTCCCACACCTGTTGGTTAAGGTGCGGGAGAACAGATTTATTTAGTTGATTACTTAGTATTTACCAACTTGAAAATCTGAACGCGGCTGCGACCGTAAGCTACACAGATATAATCCTTGTAAAGGGTTACATAGTTAGCTGAGTTGTAGCTCTCCTTGCCATCATAGAATGCACGGCGACGGGCTACAACGTTCTCACCCTTAGCCTTGGTCTTGTCCAATACTACGAGACCGTAACCACCACATGCTACGTAAATGTATTTTGAATCTACTGCAACACCGTTTACGCGACCGATAACCTTGTTACTTTCGCCTATAGGAGCATCGAACAATACTGTAGGATTGCCATTTGCATCGTAGCGTACAAGTCCGCCGTCACCTTGGCATACGTAAAGGTTTGTACCATCTACAGCGATGGTGTTTTTACCATCAACAACACCCACTTTACCTTCTGTGGTATAGCTCTGTGGATTTTCCAGATTAATGTTGTCGAAGATGTTGACAGTACCAGTAGTTGTACCATTTGCCTCCAAACCATAGAGTTTGTCATTGCCAACAGCTACGAACTTCACGTCATTTGTTGTGAGGTGTGGAGTACGCAGGGTGAATGTAGAGTTGTAAACCTGATAACCCTTGTTTGTTGCCAAAACGAAGTTGTCTTTATACTTGACTACACTATTGGCATCAATGCCATTGTTTGGATTTGTCTTGTCGATAGGGTAGGTAACAAGCTTGGTGTCGCTCAACTGACCATTTGACAGATTGGCATAACCCAAGAAAGCACCTTCCTTGTAAGATGTAGCAGCAACGTAGAAGCGGTTGCCGTCAATCATGCCATAGTTTACATCCAATCCTCCCTGAGCTGAAACAGCCTGATCGAGAATAAGGTTCTTACCGTCGATATGAGCAACTTCCAATCCGCCTCCCATATGACTCTTATCATTGCCCTGTGTGTGGTATGTAACATACAACTTGTCGTTAGCAGCCTGGATAGATGTTGCAGAGAGGGTATTCTCTGTAACTCCAGCTGCAGAGAACAAATCCAGTTTTGGTTTGTTGCTCAAGTTCTCTGTTGTTGCAGTCAATTCATAACCATATTGCTTGTTATCAGCATCCTTCAACTTAACCAAATCACCTGTGGTAGCTTTGTCATAGTCGAGGTATGATGCTGCAATGTCAAGATCCTCAGCTGTAGGAAGCTGGTTCTCGCCATTGAAGCATTTTGTGAACTGGAACAGGAAGGTAGCACCTTCTGCAGGAGTATCGAATGCCTGGATGTTTTCTGCACCATCGTTGTGGAACTCGTCTGCCTTAACAATAGCTAAACCGCCAGCTTTTTCCAGGCTGATTTGGCCTTTTGCATCGTTATAAGAGATAAGCTTGTTAACATTGATAACGCCCTTGTCCGCAATGTTGATCTTGCAGGCACCCTTCAGGATGAGCTGTGCTTCACCTACCTTAGTTACCTTCTTGTGGGTATCCTTTTCGTTCAAGGTAACATTGATGTAGTTGGCATCAATCTGTGAACCGGCATTCATGGTCAATATATTGGTAACCTTGATTGCGCTGTTGTCGCCAGCCTTCAGATAACCATTTGTGTTGAGGTTCAGATCTGCTGTCTTCAGGAAACCGCCGATTTGCAGGTTACCATTGATGTTAACAGTAGTAGCATTCCAAACGTGAGCTGATGCATATACGTTGGCACCTTCCTCAACGTTTACTTCTGTACCACGGATAGAACCGATGATGCAAACGTTAGATCCGTTCTTAAAGGTAATCTTCTGTGTAGGACTTGTCTTGTCTTCTGTAAGCTCTCCTAAACCGGACTTGAGTTCCTTCTTTTCAACAGCGTTGCCATTTTCATCAAGGCCGTTGGTAATACCTCGCCAAGATGAATACAGATTACCTTCGATGACGATGTCTGCTGCAGGGTCTTCAGTCTTGACATAACCAAGTTCGTTATAGACAGTAACTCCCTGCTTGATCATTGAGCCAGTGCCTTTGAAAATCAGGGAACCGCCCTGCTTTACAACGATTGTTGCGTTTTCGAAAGTATTTGCAGAATATATTAATTTTGCATCTCCATTTACGAAGATAGTTGCATTCTTGATAGTGTTTTTTGAGAAGTCACACTCACCAGCAGATTTCTTCAGATAGTATCTGCCACCATCCAGGTTGCGCTTGCCATAAACCTGGGTATCGGTATTCTTCTGCTCAGGCATGTCGAATGTAGTTGCGAATTTTGCGTCATTAGCTGCTCTTGTGCCGAAGAACTTGCGAGCGTTAGCTGTCGTGTTCTTGTAATTGATGACGCTAGAAAACAGAGACTCCCCACTGTTAGTGAGGTCGAGAGTTGTGGCATCTACCTTAGCTGGAGATGAACCTCCTGTAGGATCACTTGTGTTGTCGCTACATGATGCGAATACGAATGCCGCCAAACCGATGGCAGCAAGCTTAGAATTGAATAATTTCATATCTATTTTAGTTTAAATTGTACTTTCAGTTTTTGTTTGATACCATTTACTTATATTTTTGTCCTCAAGCTCGTTGTTTTTTTAGGGTAGTTTGACTATCATCATCTCGCATACACTCACAAGTGGCTCTTAGACGCTGCAAATTTAATGAAATTATTTCATAAGTAGTAGTTTCCTAAGGTTAAATAAACTTAATTCGCTACTTTTTGTTCTGATACTCATTAGGTTGGTTTGTTGTGGGCAATAACGAATAGGCTCTTCCGCTTGTCAAACGATAACTATTTCTGAACTCATTAACCCGAAAATTACTCCGAAAGATAGCAGAATATCTCCGAAGAATACGAAAATATCTCCGAAAGATAGCAGAATATCTCCGAAGAATAAACCAGGAAAACTAATGTTGGGAATACGATGATGGATATGTGTTGTGGTGACGTGGTGAAGGGTGAAGGGTGAAGGGTATATTTTAAATCTTATATATATATTCTTTTTTTAGGATTTTTGGAAAAACCGGAAAGTCAGAAAAATGAAAAAACGGATTTTTTCCCTTGCCGCGCGTATATATAAAAAAGAGTTTTCAAACCTTCACCCTTCACCTTTTTATTTAACGTTTTATGTGTCAAATAGTTACGGGTGAAGGGTGGTGAAGGGTGTTTTTCGCTTTTTATAAACATATTTTAAGAATTCGGCCCGTTTTTACATATTTTAAGCGTTTATTTTTGGTTCCGAAAGAGGTACCATTTTTTTAGGGTCCCATTTTTCCTCTTTTCTTACCGCTGAAATCTTTGAAAAGCGAGTGGGGTAGGGTATCCCGTCTCCTGTTGTGTTAGACAATTATCAGATAAAAGAAGTTAACGATACCGAAAAAGAACTGATTTTTAAACAAATATTAACGCAGAAAATTTGAAGTTTCGCATATTTGATTGAACTTTCGTATCTGGGGAAGTTAAGGGAAGTTAAAGAAGTTATCACTCTCTACGGTCGTTCAGTAAACCAGGAAAACAATACTGTTTCAGTGAGTAACGAATACTGTTTCAGTGACTAACGAAGGCTGTTTCTGTAAGAACAGGAGGCTGTTCCTGTGAGAACAGCTTCCTGCTTCACTTTTTTGTATTTTTTTCTCTTTCCCTGCAACCTTTATGTGTCTTCTGCCAGTGAAATGAAGGGAAATCTCAACTTTATGCAGGATGATTTGAGCGAGAAACCTTTCAAGGCTATTCTTCTTTGTTGGCAATGCCTATAGCCCATTCCGGAATCTCCTTCACGTATTCCTTAAATATTTTACCTTCTGTCATTCTGAAAAGAAGTTGAGCTTCTACACCGTCTTTTGAGTTGTCATATACGTATGTGCGGTCGGCGTATTGGGATGCTATTTCGCAATTGATGATGGATTTGGCATATCTTGAAATAATCTTTGTAATCGGTACATCGTGTCCACCTTTCATTACTCTAGTAGCAATTCTTGAAGCATTTATTGTTGGCGAGGAAGTTCCTACAAAAAAGAGACGAATAAAAAATCCAGCTTCTTTAGCTCTTTTGATAAAGTCAATTTTCTCGGCAGTGGACATTACTGTTTCGAAAATCATACTATGTTTATTGTTGAGGCATTCTTCTCTTTGAGCCTGGCAGTATTGGGCTGCTTTTAATACTGCATCTTGATTGTTCCAATCGCCAAACATATTTTGTGCAATATTGTCTGGGTTGATATAAATAGAATCTTCTAGCCATTCGTGGTGTAATACACGACTGGTTATTGTTGTCTTCCCAGAACCATTAGGTCCTGCAATGACAATTAAAACGGGTTTGTGTATTTTTGCCTCCATTAGTTCAAATTGAATTTTTGTCGTTGTTCTTTAGCCTGTTTTTGCATATTGGCAAAATAACTTCTGTAAGCTTCTTCGTTTTCTCTGTTGTATATTTCGGCTGCCTCATGCATAATCTGAGCCAGCATTTCATCTGTTGGCTCTTCCATGCTTGTCAGCCGATAGCTATTTAATTCTTTTTCTGAAATCATAATTCTCATATTTAAAATATGGCGCAAATATACGATTATTTTCTGAAACGTGCAAGAAAATCTTGTTTTTTTATAAAACTTGCATAATAAGCAAGGCAATTGAGGCTCTTTTTGCAATCTTTTTGGGTTTTCCTGCAACCTTTATGTATCTTCTTACGTCTAACCATCAGATTTCCGAAACAAAAAGGTATTCGGTTTATCACGTATTTAGAAACATAAAAATAGAAATGATATGAAGAAATTATGTATTTTGGCGGTGGCTGCCGCTTTATTCTTTGCCCCAATGGGCTTGAGTTCTTGCAGTATGGGATCTTCTGCCAGTGAAATGAAGGGAAGTCTCAACTTTACGCAGGATGATTTGACCGAGAAGCCTTTCAAGGCTATCGACGTGGATGTGATTGCCAGCGTTTATTATACCCAGAACAATGGCGATGAATGCAGCGTTCGATTGGATTACTCTGCCATCAAGGATGCTGAGTTCGTACAGAAACTCAAGGAGAAACTCAAGGTGGTTTATCGTGACGGCGAGGTGAAGATCGGACTCAACGGAAAACTCAAGGTGCCTGCCGCGTGTAACTCTGAAAAGAATAGACTCAAGATTTATATCACCAGTCCTGACCTGGTGAAGATTGCACAGGAAGGCGTGGGTTCATTCTATGCCAAGACGATTAATAGCGACCGCCTGAAAATCGATAACGATGGTGTAGGCTCTGTCAAGATTGGGAAGATTCTTGCCAACAAACTGGAGGTAACCAACGAGGGTGTTGGCTCGGTAAATATCGATGATGTGGCTGGAGATGATATGAACATTGACAACGAAGGCGTAGGCTCGGTGAAAATCTCTAAGATAGAGATGGGAAGTGTGAAACTGGATAATGAGGGCGTAGGCTCTGTTAATCTGGGAATGTTTAAGGGCGGCAGTCTGATTATCAAGAACGAAGGCGTGGGCAGCGTGAATGCCAAGGTTGACTGCCAGAGTGTAAACGCTACTTCTGAAGGTGTTGGAGGGGTTAACTTGAGCGGCGTAACCCGTCAGTACAATAAGAAAAAAGGCGGAATCGGAGGAATTTCTGATGGCGGATTGACGGTAAGAAAGTAACGTAAGTTGTTGGAAAACAGAATATAAAGTGGTTAAGAAATAGTGCGGAAAATTTTCAAAAATTCATTTTGAAAATTTTCCGCAGCTAAGAAATTCGTAATTAGAAGTCCCACTTTACGCCGAGGCAAGGGCGAACCATCCAGCCGGCATTGCTGCCGAAGTTGTGGCTGATTTCTACCTCGCTACCTACGCTCAGGTTCTCGCAGCCGAAGTGCTGACCTATATTATACCAAAGCTGTGGCTCAGTAGTGAAGACGGTGTGCTCAGCTTTGTAATCGATGTTGCCATCCTTGTCGAGCTTCGGGTCGCCATCCTTATCCAGGAAAGAACTGTGGTCCTCCCACCAGAAATCTGCGAAACCGCTAAAGTTCAATCCCTTTAATCCAAAGATGTCTTTGCATCCCCAAACAGCAGTCAACTGCATCGGCACGTTCTGGTCGGTCTTGCGGATAGTCTTGTAGAGTGCCTGGAGTGTCAAGGTGTTCTTGAAACTCTTGTCGTGCATGAAATACTCCACACCGAAGAGCCAGGCATTGTTGATAGGGTAGTTCTTGGTGATACCGCCATTATACTCTACGTGGAGGCTCCAGTTCTTCATTGGGCTGTTCTGCCAGAAGTTCAATGCACGTGAAATCTCAGTATAGGTACCACCCTGTGCTACATTTGGACTGCTGGCATCCATCTTGTCGTAGTTGAAGTCATGGTCTACAAAGAAATAAGTGCTACCCCATTTGTCCTGCTTGAACATTTCGAGTGTGAGGGTAACAAACTTGCGGTCACTGCCGAAGTCGTAGAAAACTTGGGCGTTGGTCTGTGCTAAAGTTTTGCTCGCAGGGAGCAACGCAAGTGCCATGAGCAGTAGGCTTTTCATCTTTTTCATAATTTTTTTCTTTTCTTTATTATTTATTAAATGAAACAAAAAACTGCGGACGGAAGGCCCGCAGTTTGTAATTATATTTATCCGTAACGATTAGTATGCGAAGAGAGGGTAATCCTTCATTGTAGCATTCACCTTTTCGCGAACGCGGGCAATGACCTTCTCGTCCTCAGGGGCATTCAGAACCTCCTCGATGAGTTCGGCAATGAGATGCATCATGTCTTCCTTGGCACCACGTGTGGTCATGGCTGCTGTACCCAGGCGGATACCTGATGTCTGGAAGGCTGAACGGCTGTCGAATGGAACCATGTTCTTGTTGACTGTGATGTCGGCTGCAACCAGCGCATTCTCAGCTACTTTACCTGTAAGATCTGGATATTTGCTTCGGAGGTCTACGAGCATAGAATGGTTGTCGGTACCACCGCTCACGATACCGAATCCGCGACCGATGAGGTCATCTGCGAGTACGGCTGCATTCTTCTTTACCTGAGCTGCATACTCCTTCCATGAAGGCTGCAGATTCTCATTGAAGGCTACTGCCTTTGCCGCGATGACGTGTTCCAGCGGACCACCCTGCTGACCTGGGAATACGGCAGAATTCAAGAGCATGCTCATCTTCTTAACCTCGCCCTTCTTGGTAGTCAAACCCCATGGATTGTCAAAATCTTTGCCCATCAGAATGATACCGCCACGAGGACCACGGAGGGTCTTGTGGGTAGTAGAAGTAACGATGTGCGCATACTTCAATGGGTTGTCGAGCAGACCGGCTGCAATCAGACCTGCAGGGTGAGCCATATCGATCATGAGGAGAGCGCCTACCTCATCGGCAATCTTGCGCATGCGGGCATAATCCCATTCGCGGCTATAAGCGCTACCACCACCGATAATCAGTTTTGGTTTGTGCTCAAGAGCCAGTTTCTCCATCTCGTCGTAGTCTACACGGCCTGTTTCCTTGTTCAGGTTGTAACCGATAGGGTTGTAGAGAATACCGGATGTATTGACGTGGCTACCATGAGAGAGGTGGCCGCCGTGGTCGAGGTTCAAGCCCATGAAGGTATCGCCTGGCTTCAATACGGCAAGCAGAACAGCAGCGTTAGCCTGTGCACCAGAGTGAGGCTGTACGTTGGCATACTCAGCACCGAACACCTTCTTTACACGCTCGATGGCGAGGTTCTCTACGATGTCAACTACCTGGCATCCGCCATAATAACGCTTGCCTGGCAGTCCCTCGGCATACTTGTTAGTAAGGTAAGAACCCATAGCGTTCATCACCTCGTCACTCACGAAATTCTCAGAAGCGATAAGCTCCATACCCTTCAGCTGGCGCTGATGTTCTCTTTCGATTAAGTCGAAAATCTCTTGATCTTTTACCATTTCCCTTTACTTTTTATGGTTGATGTTTAATGAAATCGGATGCAAAAATAAGCAATATCTCTCAAACTACCAAATAAATCGTAACATTTTGAGTGATATTGCTTACTTTTTGTTATAAACTACCTGTTTTTATTACTTGCAGAGCTCTACTTTGCCCAATTGCTGCTCTTTGTCGCAGTAGTGGCAACGTACGATACCGAGCACTTTGTCTACGGTATGGAAGAGGGTCTGCATAGGCTCGTTGTTGGTGATGCACTTAGGGTTGTTGCACTTTACGATGCCCTTCAGTGTATCAGGAGTCTTGACGGTCTTCTTCTCTACGATTTCGTAGTCTTTGATGATACTCAGTCCGATGTTAGGCGCAACGACAGAGAGTCGGTTGATTTCCTCATCGGTAAAATACTTGTTGGCAACCTTGATGATGCCCTTCTTGCCAATCTTCTTGCTTGGCAGGTTGTAGCCGATAGTAACAGGAGTCTCCATCTTCTCCAACTGGAGCAGATTTACTACCTGATAGGTCTTTTCGGCTGGTATATGGTCGATTACGGTACCGTTCTCGATAGCCGCAACCACTAATTGACTTTTATTGTTTCCCATCTCTTTTTTTAAAAATGTTGAGTGTTGAGTGTTGAATGTTGAGTGTTGAATGTTGAGTGAGGCTTGCGCCCTTGAGGGCCATGTTAGGTGTCCGTTAGGCAACTTAACATTCAACATTCAACATTATTCAATTATGCTTTTATCGTTCTTCACATCATCGAGCGAAATGCCGAGGCAGTGGCAGAAGATAGCCTCACGTGCATAGAGGCCGTTCTGAGCCTGCTGGATATAGTATGCATGTGGATCATCGTCTACATCATAAGCAATCTCGTTCACGCGTGGCAGCGGATGCATAATCTTCATGTTTTCCTTCGCCTTGCAGAGCATGTCACGCTTCAGGATATACACGTTCTTTACGCGTTCATACTCCATCAGGTCGCTGAAACGCTCCTTCTGTACACGTGTCATGTAGAGGATGTCGGCACCTGCAATCACATCTTCGTTAAAGTCCTCGTGCTCAACATATTTGATGTTGTGCTCCTTGCAGTAGAGTTTATACTCTTCTGGCATGGCGAGTTCTTTAGGTGCGATGAAATGGAAGGTAGGATTGAAGTGGCGCATGGCTGTGATAAGTGAGTGAACGGTGCGGCCATATTTGAGGTCACCCACAAGATAGATGTTCAAGTTCTCCAGGGTTCCCTGGGTCTTGTAGATAGAGTAGAGGTCGAGCAGGCACTGTGAAGGGTGCATGTGAGCGCCGTCGCCTGCATTTACGATAGGCACTGGTGCTACCTCACTGGCATACTGGGCTGCTCCCTCGATGAAATGGCGCATGGCGATTACATCGGCATAGTTGCTTACCATCAGGATGGTATCCTTGAGGGTCTCACCCTTGGTGGTACTGGATGTCTTGGCATCAGAGAAACCAATGACACGGGCGCCAAGACGGTTGGCAGCGGTTTGGAAACTGAGTTGGGTACGAGTAGATGGCTCGAAGAAAAGGGTCGCTACGACCTTTCCCTTCAACAACTCCCTGTTCGGGTGCTTTTCGAACTCTTGCGCCATTTCCAGGAGGTACATGATTTTCTCCTTGGAAAGGTCTGCAATGGTCACAAAATTATGTTTTTCCATTTGAAATTTGATTGAATGTTCTAAAATCGCCCACAAAGTTACATAAAAAATCTGATTTATGTGTGATAAGTCAAAACTTTTATGTAATTTTGCACAAATATTTAAAGAAATAGTGATGAGAAAGCGATTTATACATATTTTATGGGCTGTTTTCGGCACTGGAATACTCATGGTAATTCTTGCCTTTGTTGCCATCTGGTTTGGAATGATTGGCTACATGCCCGACATCGAGGATCTGCAGAATCCTATCAACAGATTTGCCACCCAGGTTTACTCTGCCGATGGCAAGGTGCTTGGTACGTGGAACCTGAACAAGGAGAACCGTATCGTGATTCCTTACAAGAAAATGTCACCTTATTTAATAAAGGCGCTGGTGGCTACTGAGGATGAGCGATTCTATGAGCATTCAGGTATCGACTTCCGTGCACTGGGACGTGCCATCGTCAAGCGTGGTATCCTGGGACAGACTAATGCGGGTGGTGGAAGTACCATCACGCAGCAGCTCGCCAAGCAGCTTTATTCTGAGAAGGCAGGCAGTACGATGGAACGATTGTTGCAGAAGCCGATAGAGTGGGTGATTGCGGTGAAGCTGGAACGCTATTATACCAAAGAGGAGATTCTGGCTCTCTATCTCAATTACTTCGATTTCCTGCACAATGCTGTAGGAATCAAGACGGCGGCCAATACCTATTTTAATAAGGAACCGAAGAATCTGACCCTCTGTGAGTCGGCAACGCTCATCGGACTGTGCAAGAATCCGTCGCTCTTCAATCCGGTTCGCTATCCGGAGAGAGCGAGGGAGCGCAGAAATGTGGTTCTTTCGCAGATGGTGAAGGCGGGATATCTGAGCCGGGGCGAGTATAGCCAGTGTGCTGCTGAGCCGCTGACACTCAATTTCCACCGTACCGACCATAAGGATGGTTCGGCTACTTATCTGCGTGAGTTCCTTCGCCAGTATATGATGGCTAAGCGTCCGGAACGTAGTGATTATCCATCCTGGAATCGTGCCCAGTTTGTGGTGGATTCTATCCAGTGGGAGAATGATCCGCTCTATGGATGGTGCAACAAGAACTATAAGAAGGATGGTTCGCCATACAATGTATACAGTGACGGACTGAAGGTGTTTACAACTATTGATAGCCGTATACAGCAGTATGCGGAAGAGGCTATGTATCAGCATGTAGCCCGCTATCTGCAGCCTCGCTTCAGTGCAGAGATAGCCCGCAAACCAAGCTCGCCATACAGCGATAAGCTGACACCGAAACAGATTAAGAGTATACTGAACCGCAGTATCACCCAGAGTGAGCGTTACCGTACGATGAAGGCTGCGGGATATTCTGAGGATGAAATCAAGGCGGCATTCCGCAAGAAGCAGGAGATGACCGTATTTACCTATCATGGTGATATTGATACACTGATGAGTCCGCTCGATTCTATCCGTTATTACAAGAGTTTTCTGCGTAGCGGTTTTATGAGCATGGATCCTAAGACGGGTGCTGTGAAAGCGTATGTGGGTGGATTGGATTATACTCATTTCATGTATGATATGGTGAGTCTGGGACGCCGGCAGGTGGGTTCTACCATCAAGCCATTTCTTTACAGTCTGGCGATGTCTAACGGCTTCCAGCCTTGCGATTTGGCGCCTAACCGTCAGCAGACCTATATGGTGGCAGGTCGTCCGTGGACACCTCGCAATGCCAACCATTCGCGTGCCGGACAGATGGTTCCGCTGAGTTGGGGATTGGCGCAGAGTAGCAACTGGGTGAGTGCTTATCTGATGAGTAAGCTCAATCCGCAGCAGTTCGTACAGATGTTGCGCGACTTCGGCATCAGCAGTCCTGATATCCATGCATCCATGAGTCTCTGTCTGGGACCATGTGAGGTAAGTGTCAGCGAGATGGTGAGCGCTTATACCGTATTTGCCAACCACGGCATCCGTACTGCTCCAATGTTTGTGAGCCGTATCGAGGATAATGAGGGCAATACGATAGCTACCTTCCAGCCACGTATGAACGAGGTGATCAGTGCCGATAATGCCATGAAGATGCTCACCATGCTGATGGGTGTTGTGGATAATGGTACGGCAGGAAGACTGCGCTACCGTTATAACCTGGAAGGACAGATCGGTGCCAAGACCGGTACTACCAATAACAACAGCGACGGTTGGTTTATCGGCTTTACTCCACAGCTCGTAAGTGGCTGCTGGGTAGGTGGTGAGGAGCGTGATATTCACTTCGATTCCATGAGTATGGGTCAGGGTGCTACCATGGCTTTGCCTATCTGGGCGATATTCATGAAGAAGGTTTATGCCGACCCGTCGCTGGGTATCAGTCCTGCTATCAAGTTCGATTTGCCGGAAGACTACAATCCTTGTTCCCGCAAGGCAGCCGAACAGGATGACTTTGAGGAAGTAGGAGGCGGCAGCATCGACGAAGTTTTCGAATAAAAACCTAGGCATTCGCCATTTTTGCATGTATTTATTTTAAATAGTGCAAAAATGGCGAATGTTATTTGTTTATATGCATTTTTTTTTGTATTTTTGCAGAGTTTTAGAACATGCATAGCCCGAATGATGTTTCTTCGGGTTTTTCAAAATAGAAATAAAATAAAAAATCATTATAATGAACGTTTCATACAAATGGCTTAAAGAATACGTCGATTTCGATTTGACACCACAGGAGACTGCGGACGCGTTGACCTCTTGCGGACTCGAAGTTGACGCTTTGGAAGAAGTTCAGTCTGTCAAGGGCGGACTGAAAGGTCTCTATGTGGGTAAAGTATTGACATGCGAGGAGCATCCTAACAGCGATCACCTCCATGTTACAACCGTTGACTTGGGTAAGGGCGAACCTCAGCAGATTGTCTGTGGTGCTCCTAACGTTGCTGCAGGTCAGAAGGTTATCGTGGCTGATTTGGGCTGCGTGCTCTACGACGGCGACCAGAGTTTTACCATTAAGAAGAGTAAGCTCCGCGGTGTAGAGAGCCTGGGTATGATCTGTGCTGAGGATGAGATTGGTGTAGGTACCTCTCACGACGGCATCATCGTACTCCCAGAAGATGCTCCGGTAGGTCAGCCTGCTGCTGAGTATTATCACCTGGAGAGCGACTGGCTCATCGAGATTGATATCACAGCCAACCGTGCAGATGCGCTCGGCCATTGGGGTGTAGCCCGCGACCTGTATGCCTGGTTGAAGCAGAATGGTTACAAGACAAGCCTGCATCGCCCATCTTGCGATGAGTTTGTAGTAGATAACGAGGATCTTCCTATCGATGTTGAAATTCAGAATACTGAGGCTTGCAAGCGTTATGCCTGTGTAAGCATCACCGGTTGTGAGGTGAAGGAAAGTCCTAAGTGGTTGCAGGATAAGCTGAACATCATCGGCTTGCGCCCAATCAACAATATCGTGGACATCACCAACTACATCATGATGGCATACGGCCAGCCATTGCACTGCTTCGATGCAGACATGGTTACCGGTCATAAGATTGTGGTCCGTACCCAGCCAGAGGGCACTAAGTTTGTTACTCTCGATGGCGAGGAGCATACCTTGGGTGAGCACGACCTGAGCATCTGCAATGCTGAGGAGCCTATGTGTATCGCCGGTATCTTCGGCGGTAAGGGTTCTGGTACTTACGAGACAACCAAGGATGTTGTCTTGGAGAGTGCTTACTTCCATCCAACATGGATCCGCAAGAGCGCTCGCCGTCATGGTTTGAGTACAGATGCCAGCTACCGTTTTGAGCGTGGCGTAGATCCAAACGGACAGATTTATGCATTGAAGCAGGCTGCTATCCTCTGCAAGCAGTTGGCAGGCGGCAAGATTTCCATGCAGATCAAGGATGTATATCCAGAGCCAATGCAGGATTTCCCAGTTCGCCTGAACTATGAGTATGCGCATCGCCTCATCGGTAAGGAGATTGGTGCTGAAACCATCAAGAACATTGCCACATCTCTCGAGATGAAGATCGTGAAGGAGGATGCTGAGGGCATCGACCTCCTGGTTCCTGCTTATCGTGTAGACGTTCAGCGTCCTTGCGACGTGGTAGAGGATATCCTCCGTATCTACGGATATAATAATGTGGAGATTCCAACCCAGTTGAAGAGCTCCCTGACTGTTCAGGGCGATGAGGACAAGGCTTATCACAGCCAGAACCTCGTGGCAGAGCAGCTGGTAGGCGAGGGCTTCATGGAGATTCTCAACAACTCTCTGAGCAAGGCTAGCTACTATGCAGACCTGGAGCTGAACAAGTATCCTGAGGAGACAACCGTGAAGGTGATGAACCCATTGAGTGCTGATCTCGGCGTGATGCGTCAGACCATGTTGTTCGGCGGTTTGGAAAGCGTAGCCCGCAACATCAACCACAAGAGCCAGAACCTGAAGTTCTTCGAGGTAGGTAATACCTATTTATATAATAAGGAGAAATGGAGCGAGGAGAGTCCTATCAAGGCTTACTCTCAGGAGGCTCACATGTCTCTCTTCATCACCGGTAAGCGCGTAGAGGGCAGTTGGGCTCATGCTGATGAGCAGAGCAGCATCTACGAGTTGAAGGCTGTGGTAGAGAATGTTCTCCGCCGTGTAGGTATGCCACAGAACAACGTGGTTATCAAGCACAGCGACAATAACATCT